>Ga0247727_10002098_pt1 | contig 46132 bp, 39 predicted proteins | sample WisWelCaveWW1625_FD_202498 | JGI IMG/M metagenome (GOLD analysis project Ga0247727, IMG submission 202498) | Biofilm microbial communities from Wishing Well Cave, Virginia, United States - WW16-25 | ecosystem: Environmental > Aquatic > Deep subsurface > Groundwater > Cave microbial mat | place...
TCGATCAGAGTCTGGAGGTGCGTGATGATTTCCGGCGTGAATGATTGATTCGAGATCGTCACGCCGATAAGATAAAAAATCTTTTGGTCTGTGTCCAGTGAAATATTTATGGGACATGGTCAGGTCACTTATTGGCGAGAAATAAAATCTGCGAAAATCTTGAAAATCTGCGTCCGAGAAAACATTCTGCAACAGCTTGAAGTGAGGCAATTACTCTTTAGAATAATCTTGATACTGAAAAAGATTCTTCAAATAACAAAATTAGGAGCGCGGATTAAGTAAACTTTCCCATTTGCATCAGGCTGTCATTCCCGCAGTTTTTAAGCGGGAATCCATTTAAAGCCGCCTGGATGCCCGCAACCAAAAAAGATTAACACGGAGAAAACAGAGCAAACAGAGAGGGTAGTGCCTGGAAAACTCCCTTTAGCTTTGTAATCTCTGTTTGCTCTGTTTTCTCTATGTTGAAAATTTTTGCTTTTTTTTGCAACGATTGAACTTTTAATAGATTACGGGATCTTGCTGAAAAGTACTCCCACAGATCACTTCAGCAATAAAAATTTTCTTGCGGCTACAAATTCCCCGGCTTGCAAGCGATACACATAAACGCCGGCCGCCAGTTGTGTGGCATTGAATGTCAACTGATGTTGCCCGGCCCGCTTGAAATCTTGCATGAGTGTCGCGACTTCCCGGCCGAGCGCGTCGAAAACTTTGAGCGTCACTGATGAAGCCTGCGGCAATTCAAATGCAATGACCGTGCTGGGGTTGAAAGGGTTGGGATAATTTTGGTGCAGCGCGTAGCTTTTCGCGGCGGTATGAGTTTCCGGCTCGGCCACGCTGAGGGGTGAAGACCCCAAATAAGTCAGAGCGCGAGATAAGAGCGCTTTGCGGTCGTTTAAGTTTCCCAATCCTTCCAGGCCGAAGCCGGCATAAAAAGCGCGCCAGCGTTTGGCCACATTTTCAGCGCGCACTGCGGCCAGCGCGAGCGTATCAGCCGGATTGGCAGCGCTGTAATACAAGCTGCGATTGGTCTCGCCTTGTTGCTCGCCGGTGAGCGCGAGCAGATCTTTGGAGCGCTGAATCGCGCCGCCCACCAAAGAACCGCGAAAACCGTCGCCAATGGCATCTCCGGGAAAGCCCCGCGCCGTAAAGCGCGTGGAATTGGCCGCGAAGCGCACGCCGAAATATTTGGACAACAACGAATCATTTGGAGAAGAATTTTCAGCGAGGTTTTGGCCGCTCAACAACAGAGCGTTGCCGGCTTCCAAATAATCGATCAGAAAAATGCGTTGCGAATCACTCAGCGCGGTAGCAGTCGCTTCGCCGGTAAAATAAATGAGCAGACGCGGTGCGGGCAAAAGGGCAACCTGATCCCGCGACGGCGTGCCGGCGTTCGCCACGGTCCAAGTGCGGCGCGTAAGGCTCAAAGAATCCAAAGCAACTTGGTAGGCCGCTTCAAAATTTTTGCCTTCGTCATCATCGACGAGCAAAACGCGCGCGGGGGTCAAGGCAATATCGAACGTCGTGCCGGTGGTGGCGTGATATACGTTGCGGCGCCGAATCACATCGGGATAAGGATACGGTGGAACGATTTCAAGATCATAAAACTCGTCGGAAGGAAGATTGGCGCTATAGGCGCCGTCGCTGCCCGTGTTCAACACCGCAAGGGCTCCGGGATTCTGCGCGGTGCGGGCATAAATGCGCACGGTCGCGGCGAGGCCCGCTCCGGTGGCGGCATCGCGCAAGTTGCCGCGCAAAGCCAGCACTGGCGTTGGCGTTAGGGCAAAATTTTGCGTCACCGTTTGCGTTTGCCCGATGCCGCCGGCAGGATTGAAATTGACATTGGCGTTCTGCGGAAAAAAGCCGAATTTGTCCACGGTGAGTTGAAAAGTTTGATTCAACGCCACAAAAGTATATTGGCCCGTATCGCCGGTCAATACCGTATCCAATACGAAGCCGGGAAATTGGAACTGACTGGTCTGTTCCAAGCTGCGCAGAATCGCTGCGCTGCTGCCGGGCACGCGCACGTCAACGTTAGAGAGCGGAGCGTTATCGGCGGCATTGGTCACCACGCCGCTCATGCGCCACACAGGATAGATGGTCGAAACGCCGGCAATGTCGTGAATGTGAAGCCGGCGGCGCAGAGTATCGCCGGTTCCGATTGTGCCGTACATCACGGCGGAAGTGATGAGCGGTCCCACTCCCGGCGGGCCGCCGACATTGCCCTGATGCCCCAGTCCGAGATGGTGGCCGAACTCATGCGTCATCGTGGTTTGCAAATCGATGCGATCGCTCTGGCCCGACGAGGCGGGAGGAAAATCGCGCGCATTGTACACTAGATCAGATTCCACGGCGCGGAACCCGCCGGCAGTGGTGGTGAAAGTGCTGGAGAAGGCAATGGTGTTGGTATTGGGCATAAAGTTTTCGCCGCGCACGTCGAAATAAACGAGATTGACGCCGTCCTGCAGCACGCGGCCTGCCGTCGTAGGCTCGCCTTCTTGAAAGAGCCAAAAACTCGAAACCACGTTGTTCCAGGTTTGCGCCGCTTTCCCAATGCCTTCGCGATATTCCGGCGGCGAATTGGCGTTGAGGCGATAAGTGAAAGGAATGCTGCTATTCGCATATTTGCGGAATACGCCGGCGCTGTTGGCGAAGATCGAAAACGCCAGCATGGCCGCGGCCGCAAGCAGAATAAAACTGCGCACCGCGAGGCGCGCATAAAAAGAGCGGTTTTTTTTCATGTCAAGTATCCTGGCCACAAAAATGTTCACGATTTTGGTTGCGAGTAAGGTTCTTTAAGCTTACCACGTTTTTTGTTTGGGTGAAGAGACGCCTCTTTTTTATGTCATTCTGAAAGAATCTTTTTGAGCATCAAGACGATACGTTGAAATTAAGGTTTTGCCAAGCCCATCAAAAGACTCTTACTGACAGGTTGTTGAAGCATTGACTCCGAGCGTTCGAAGTTCGTCTGAAAAGTAACTGGCCTGTCATCCAGAGGGAACTTGTGAAGCATCGAGTACAGTGCAAGTGCGTCACAAGGTTCAGACTGTGTGAAAACGCTCGAATTTGTCATTGCGAGCGCAGCGAAGCAATCTCTAAATCCAATACGAGCACGCACCGGGATTGCTTCGCTGCGCTCGCAATGACGTTTTCACACAGTCTGATTCAGATTGTGTGAAAACCCTCAAATTTGTCATTGCGAGCGCAGCGAAGCAATCTCTAACTCCAATACGTGCACGCGCCGGGATTGCTTCGCTGCGCTCGCAATGACGTTTTCACACAATCTGGTTCCTCCGGAATGACAATTCATAACCAAACCGCTCATTCCCTAACAAAATCCCGCACTTGCTGAATAAAAGCTTCCAACTCAACTTTCGTGCGCTTCTTTTCCGGTTCGGAAATTTTCTGGTGCGTGACCGGATCGACCAACGTGACGTGGCTGAGATCATTGATGGCATAGCGGCGGTTGTTTTCTTGTATCAGAGTAAATTCGCCCAGGGCGATCGAATGGATATAATATTCGTCGCGCCAGGCAACGAGAAACAACATCACTTCTTTGCCCGGCGCAAATTCCGGCGCGCCGGAAACGATTTGCGAAGTTTCTCCAATCGTGCCGCCGTAATTTTTCACGACAACGAATTTATTCGGCAACTTGCCTTTCAGGCATTGTTTGACTTCGAGAGTGACGTGGGTGAAAATATTGCCATTCTCCCACTGCGCGGTCTGCGATTCGACTTTGCCGATCACGATCAAAGCTGCATCTTCCGTGAGTTTTTTGATGCTGGCTTGTTTTACCGTCAAAGCCCAAGCGGTGGTGACCAGCAGGGCGGCGGCTAAAGTCCATTTGAATTTCATCGTGCCTCCGAAAGAGTGAAATAATTCAAAGTAACGCTAGAAACTAAAGAGTTAAATCTGTGCAAAAAAAGCAAAGAAATTTGGCTCACGGAAATGGAATGGCTCACGGAAAAAAATTCCGTGAGAGTTCTATTCCGTGAGCGATAATCTTTTGGGTTCCGGCTCGTCCGGGTTATGAATGCGGATTAAATAAAGTGCCCACCTGATCGTCATGCCCGGGTGCTTTAATCGGGCATCCACAAGCTTTAAAAAACTGGATTCCCGCCAAAAGCACGCGGGAATGACAGTCTCGGAAAATGGGAAAGTTATTTAATCGGCGATCCTCAAAAAGTTCCTTACAAGATGACAGCAAGGGGTTGCCTGGCGAACAAATTTATCTCACCACTGCCAGCTTGCGCACTTGTTGCAAGGCCCCGGCGGTGAGTTTATAAAAATAGACGCCGCTCTTCACCTGAACGCCGCGGGCATCGCGGCCATTCCAGCGGGTGGTGAAACTGCCGGGCTTATACGTTTCATCGACGAGGGTGTGCACTTCGCGGCCGGCCGGCAGTTGATAGCGAATGGTTGAAATCGCTTTGGCCGTTTCCAATGCCAGCGGATTGGGATAGCCCTGACTAAGCTCGAAGCGAGAAGGGAAGCCCTCGCCGGCAGGCGGAGGTTCTTCCACTGAAACCACACCGTCGAGCCAATTCAACACATTGCGCAGCACGGCTTCGGGAGCGGCATATTGCGGTTGCGGCACGCTACCGATATTCACTGCTTCAAAGCCAAAACCGAAGAAGACCAGGCGCGAACGATTGGCGAAATTGTCAACGCGAACGCCGGCAACGGCTATGCGCACGGTGTCGAAAACAACGCATGCTTGTGCCAGCGCGTCCGGCTGCAAAACGTCTTGCGAATTTTGATTGTTGGCGCCATTGGAGGCGTTGGTAATGATCGTTTGCAAACCATGCCCAATCGGATCATTGCTCACACCGTGCAAGCGATAATCAGCAACATTATTACGCACGAAACTTGTATGCAAGCGATTCGCGAGAAACGGATGGTCTTTCAAGCTCTCGGCAATATTTTGTCCGGTGAGCCATAATTTTCCGCCGCGATCCAAAAAAGCGGCAATGCTGTCGCGCTCCGCCGGATTTAGCGCCTCTTCGCCGCGCGCATCGCCGGTGTACCAAATCACAATTTGGCGTTGCAACCGCCGCACCTGGCCCAACGCCGGCGACCCATTTTGTTGCGGCGACCACAAGAAAGCCGTGCGCTGCAACTTTTCCAGCGCCGAAAGATAGTATTCCGCATAACGACCGTCCGGGTCATCATTCACCAGCATGATGTCGGCGGGCGACAACACGAAATTTAAAACCGTGGGATCTGCCGCGCGCACGGGAATGTTCTTCACAATGTGTATTGGATAAGGAAATTCCGGCTGGATCACCAGGCGATCATAAGAAAGCAACGGCGGGGAAGATTCAAAAATATTGTTGAAGGCGAATTGTCCCTGCGCATCGGTTTCTGCAGTGAGCACGAAACCGGGAATCGTGTTGCTGCTGACGTGCAACGTCAATTGGGTGTGAAGGCTGTTGCCCTGCGTGTCGCGCACCACGCCGGTAATCGCGCTCTTGTGCAGCAGCGGTTGCAAGGCGCGATCGTGAACCGTTGCGGCATTGGGGTTGAGCGTGATCGTCGCGGTATCGGTTTTGAATGGAAAAGCTTGCACGATCGTTTGGTGCGCGCCGGCACTGGTGTGCAGGCGATAACTGCCGTTGGCTGCCGCAGCCAAACGGCGGTCGGCTTCCAAGAAATGAATCGCCGCGCCGCTGATCGGCTCGCCGGTTTCGGCGTTGGTGATCCGGCCTTCCACCGTAGCGGCCGACACACTGTCAAAACGAAAAACATACAAACCCGAAGGGATATCCGAAACCACGAAATTGTGCGAAGGAAAATGAGGGTAAACGCCCCAATCGCTCGGCGTGATATAATAGCCCACTTCCGCCGGTTGGCGCGGATCGGAAATATCGAGCACGCGCACGCCTTCGTCGTAATGCGCGATATAAACATGATTGCCGCGCACGTGCACGTTGTGCGCAATTTTTCCGGGATTGCTCAAATACTCCGCCACCAGCTCGAGGTTGTTGTCGTTGCCGGGATCATTATCCCAAAGCACGCGGATGTCCCAAAATTTTACCGTATAACCGCTCACCTCGTCGGTGGTGATGAGATAATTGCCGTCTTCGGTGGTGCCGGAATTGTGCGAAAAGCCGCGCGGATAAACAATGGAAGTCAACAGCCGGGGCCGCGCGCGATTGCCGAGATCGAGCACGTCCACGCGCCCGCCTTCATTGATGTTGCTATTGAATAAAATGTTGTTCTTCACAAATGAGTCGTGCACATAAAGAGAGCTGTAAAAACTGACCGGCTCGGGCGCTTCCGGATTGGCCAGGTTGAAAATGCGCACGCCGCCGTCGTCGCCGCCGGTGCCGAGAGTCGCGGTGCCGCCTTGCACGTACAAATATCCTGCTTCGTCAATCGCAACCGTGTGTGCGTTCGCGTTGCCGGGGCCGACGTTCGGCCAGCGATAGGAATGAAAAGTAACGGAATTGGGCAAGCCGGAAAGATTGACGATTTGCACGCCGGTGTATTCTTGCGGGGACCTGCCCTCGCTCACCACGTAAGCATAGTGCCGGTGGGTTTTAATTTCCCGCCATGGTGAAAACGGCCCGGGCACGAACGCGGCTTCCACCGGCTTTTTAGGATCGGTAATATTCACGATGGACAAGCCGCTGCTCGTGCCTAACAAAGCATATTCCCGGCCTTGCGCATCGGTATAGCCCCAAATATTCGAATAGTTGCTATAAGAATCCAGGCGGCTCAACAACGAAACACGATGGTTGACCCCGGGCCGATATTGCGTGAAAGCCGGGAGAGCACAAACAGCGAAGGCGAATAAAAGCGCGTAAATCGCGTGGCGAAAAAAAAATTGAGTATGCCGCATATTTCTCTTGAGTTTGAATGAGAAGCCCGGGGCGCGATGGTCACTCCCCGCAAGAATAAGGTTGCGCAAAATAAGATTTTTCAGGAAAAATGCAAATAAGAGTTTGCCCGATGGAAGGGCCGGGAAAATGCCGTTCGGAAGAATCTTTTTCATTGCGAACGGCTTGAGGAATAGTGCCGGAAGAAGGCGCTTGCTTCTGCCGGAGCAATTTTTATATTGCTAGTACCCAACGCGGACAAGCCGCAACCAAAAAAAGATTAACACGGAGCAAACAGAGAGGGTAGTGCCTGGAAAACTCCCTTTAGCTTTGTAATCTCTGTTTGCTCTGTTTTCTCCGTGTTTAAAATTTTTGCTTTTTTTGCAACGATTGAACTTTTAATAGATTAAAAAAAGATGAAGTGAAAATATCTGTTCTCCGTGTCTTTTATATTGAGTCCTGCCAAAATAATAAGAGCGTGTCATTGGGCTTAACGAAGGGAAGACATATCATGTCAAACAAAGTGCAGATAAAAATCGCGCCGGTTTCCTTAACTCTCAACGATCTCTGGGTGATTGACGTGCTCTCGGCCAAAGCGGGTGATACCGTGCACTGGGAAAGCTCCGGGCAGGAAATGATTTTGTTCGTTCCCATTCCCGGCCTTTTTGAAGGCGCGCAGATTCTGCCGGATCAACGCGTTTTCGAAATCGCAGCGCAGCCCGGCCATGGTCTCGAGCTCAAGCTGAAGCCCGAGATCTGCCCGCCGGAGGAAACGATCATGATCCCTTATGCGATCTTTCGTATTCCCACTGTAGAAATTTCAGACGTCGAAATGCGCGCCAAGATGATTATCAAACGTTCGGGCGGATAAGCGAGCGAGGCTGGTTATGGCTGTGATCAATTATTTGAATTTCGACCTGCAAGTCGAGAGCACGGGACAAGATTACCGCGCGCATGTTTTGAGCTCGCCCGCGGGCGAGGCCGAAGCCCGTTTCCGTTCGCCGTTTTCCGAGGGCGAGATCGAGCGTTTCTTCGCACAAGCAAGCGAGACCCACGTCCGGCGCGCCGACGTGCAAATGAAAGAGTTGGTCAAAGATTTCGGCCAGCGTTTGTTTGAAGCCGTATTTACGGAAGAAGTGCTGGTGTGTTTTCGCCGCAGCTTCGATCAAGCCCAGGAAAAAGAGATGGGGCTGCGCCTGCGCTTGCGTTTGAAAAACGTGCCGGAGCTGGCGGCTCTGCCCTGGGAATATCTCTACCAGGCTTCAAGCAACCGCCCCCTCGTGCTTTCCAAAAAAACCCCGGTGGTGCGTTATCTCGATTTGCCCGAGCCGCCGCCGCCCTTGCGCGTGACTCTCCCCATCAATGTTCTGGTTATGATTTCCAGCCCGCTGGACTATCCTCAGCTTAACGCCGACCAGGAATGGTTCAATCTCAAAGCGGCTTTTCATAAACTGGAAAGCAAAGGCCTGGTGCGCGTAGAGCGCCTCGAAGAAGCTACGCTGGCGCAGTTGCAAAAAAAATTGCAGGAACACGAGTTTCATATTTTTCATTTTATCGGCCACGGCAATTTCGATCAAGAAACCCAGGAAGGCGTTCTCATTTTTGAAGATGAAGAAGGAAAGGGCCGCGCCGAAAGCGGCCAGCAAGTGGCTACTATTCTGCACGATCATGCCACGCTGCGGCTGGCGGTCATCAATGCCTGCATGACCGCGACCGGCGCGAGCAGCGATCCCTTTGCCGGGCTGGCGCAAAGCTTGATTCAACAAGGCCTGCCGGCGGTGATTGCGATGTTGTTTCCGGTGCAGGATGACACCGCCGTCACGTTTACAGACAATTTTTATTACTTTCTCACCGACGGCTATCCCCTCGAAGCCGCGCTTGCTGAAACTCGCAAAGCCATTTTTGCGAAAGGAAACGTGGTGGAATGGGGCACGCCCGTGCTGTTCATGCGCTCGCCGGACGGACATCTTTTTGATTTTCCCGCCCCGGCCTTGCCCCCAAACCTGAAGATACAGCCGCTGGCAACGATAACTCTCGAGCCGGTGGAATCCAAACCGCCATTCTTGCGAAGATCATTGCGTTTCATGTCCATGGGCGCGGCGTTCATGTTGAGCATCGTGCTCTCGCTGGCCTGGCCTTCCGTCAAAAAAATTGTGTCGCCTAAAAATACCCCGGAACAAAAGCATCTCGTTGTGCTCCCGTTCGATAACGTCGGCAACGACCCCGAAAACCAGGCGTTCTGTGACGGCTTAATGGAAACCCTGACCTGCCGGCTCTCACAGTTGGAGCTATTTTCCGAGAGAACGTTGTGGGTGGTGCCGGCCAGTGAAGTGCGCAACACCAAGATTGTCACCGTCGAAGCCGCGCGGCGCAGCTTTGGCGTCAATCTGGCGCTCACCGTCAGCCTGCAAAGAGACGAACGCCAAGTCTATCTCACCCTCAATTTGGTGAATGCCAAGAACCTGCGGCAAATCAACAGCGCCACGATTTCGGAAAAAATCGCCAACCTCTCCGCGATTCCGGATGAGATTGTCATCCAGGCCGCCGAGCTGCTGGAAATGAATTTGCAGGCGCAACAGCAGCGCTTGCTGCAAGCCGGCGGTACGAAAGTATCGGCGGCCTATGAGGCCTACTCGAAGGCGCGCGGTTTCATGCTCAACTATCGCGAGCAGGAAGGAAATCTCGATGCCGCTCTCGCCTCGTTCCGGCAAGCACTGGCCGAGGATTCTCTTTATGCTCTGGCTTATGCAGGTCTGGGCGAGGCCTATTGGAGAAAATATGAAAAGAGCGCGGACCGGCAGTGGATCGAACCAGCCGAAAGCTATTGCCGGCACGCACTCGCGCTGAATGAAAGCCTGACGCTGGCGCACGTTACTTTAGGCGAGATTTATAATGGCACCGGCCAATACGAGCAGGCGCTCGCCGTGTCGCAGCGCGCACTGAAAATCGATTCGGTGCAGGCCGATGGCCATCGCTTGCAAGCGCGTGCGTATGAAAATTTGGGCCGGCTCGCCGAAGCCGAAGCCGCTTACAAAAAATCCATTCATCTACGTCGGGATTATTGGCAGGGTTACAATAACCTCGGCGTGTTTTATTACTTACAAGGCCGCAACAATGATGCGGTCGCGCAGTTCGAACGGGTTGTGGCGCTCACGCCGGAGAATGTCACCGGCTACAACAATCTCGGCGGCATTTATTCTTTTTTGGAACGATACGACGAGGCGCGCATGCAATTCGAGCGCTCACTCGAAATTCAACCCAATTATGGGGCCTATAGCAATCTCGGCACGATGGCTTTCAATGAAGGCCGTTTTGCGGAGGCGGCACAGCGTTATGAACATGCGCTCGCGCTGGATAGCCTGGATTATCAAGTATGGGGCAATCTGGCCGATGCTTATTATTGGACGCCGGCCACAGGAGATTCCGCGCGCAAAACTTACCACCGTGCAGTCCAACGAGCGGAAGAGAAACTAAAAATCAATCCACGCGATGCTGAGCTCTTGGCCGACATGGCGGGCTATTGCACGCGTTTGGGCCAACGCAACCGCGCGCTGTCTTTTATCAAGCGCGCTTTGCATCTGGCCCCGGACAACGTTGTGGTCATGGCGTATGCCGGTTTGATTTATGAAGAAACGGGCAGGCGCGAGCTCGCGTTGGAATGGTTGGATAAAGCCTTGCAAAAGGGCTATGCGCTTTCAGAAATCGAGCACGAGCCGGGCTTGCGGAAATTGCGCGGGGATGATCGCTTTCAACAAATCGTAGCGCGGCATCATCCTACTTCGGAAAATTAGGGCGGTGGCAAGCGATTAGGAGCGTCGATTCAATAACTTTCCCATTTGCATCGGGCTGTCATTCCCGCAGATTTTAACCGGGAATCCGTTTTACAGCGCTTTTTGTTTGTGTGAGAGACCCCTCTTTTCATGTCATTCTGAAAGAATCTTTTTGAGCACCAAGATGACACGTTGAAATTAAGGTTTTGCCAAGCCCTTCAAAAGGTTCTTACTGAATGACAATATTGGGGTGAAGCTACTCATTCATTCCAAAACCGCTCTAAGCCGCTGGATGCCCGATTAAAGCGCTCGGGCACGACAGATCAAATGAGCAAGTTATAGCTGTAGTATTAAGCGCCGGCTGCCGTTTCCCAAAAGCGCGGATAAAGCGTAACAAAACCCGCGAGATTCACCTGCAGCTCGGCGACGAATTTGCCGCCGGCGCTTTCATAGCGATAGGTCGTCTCCGCGAGGCGGCGATAAATTTGCGGAAGCGGCTCGAGGGTGAAACCGGGGAAGCGCAGCCACGCGGCCTGAACCTGGGCTTCTTGTCCGATCGCCAAATTCAACCGGCGAATCGGAAGCAGGTTGGTAGAGGGACTAAAGTTGAGATCAAGATCAACGCAACCAGTAGCCGCGGGACAATCCGCGCCATTCAATCGCCAGCGCCGGGCGGAATCCACCGACAAATCAATTGCAATAATTTTATCTTCGACCCATCCGGTAACTTTTCCTGATAACGTTTGCCAATTGGAATCGCAGACCACGGCATAATCCAACCGGCAGGGCCGCCGGTTGTGGGCAAATACTGCGGCGCCGGCAAGATGCCATTGGAAATTTTGAAACGACACACGCGCCGCTTCGTGTCCGGGCTGATCCAGCCTGCGCCAAAGTATGGAAGGGGTCATGGGTATCGGTATAAACTTAAATCCGTGGTCCTATAGCTGCCGGATGGAAATCGAGCCGTTGGTGGTGCGTAAAGTGACGCGGCCGCCGCTGTTGCCGATTTTGCCTTCCAATTCATTGCGGCCCATGCGACCGGCCACGGCCACGGGAAAATCGCAATTGATGGCGCCGTTGGTGGTGCGCGCGGAAATAGTCGCGCTGAAATTTTGCGGAAAAGCGGCGACCACGCTGCCGTTCGTGGTTTCAAAATACATCGACTCGTTGTCCGCGACTTTTGCGAGCGAAACTTGAATGCGGCCATTCGTCGTTTCCGCGGAAACACTGCCCACGGCTTCATCCACTTCGACCCCGCCGTTGGTGGTTTCCAATTCCGCGTGGCCGGAAATTTGGCGCGCTTCGATTTTGCCGTTCACCGAGCGCACTTTGAGATGAATGTCCATGGGCACGGTGATCACGTAATTCACCGTCACGTTGCCGCTTTCGCCGCCGAACATCCAACTCCAAAAATTGTCGCCGCCGCCCGTGCGCGGCGTGCGGGTATCGACTTCGACGCTGTTGGCGCCCTGGCGCACGATGATTTCCGTGGCTTCCATTAATTTTCGCGCTTCGGCCTCGCGGCCCGCGCGCACAATTTTTTCCGCCTCGATTTTGACTTCCTTGCGATCCCAGGCCACGATCGTGACGCTGCCGTTTTCATTTTGTAGAATGAAGCGGCCGTTCTGCTGCAACGGACAGGTCTTTTCAAATCTTTCCCGCAGCTCCTCGGCAAAGGCTTGCGCGCCGAAAACGAGGAGAAGCATGACCAAATATTTGACGGAAGAAAGTCGCATGATTGATCCCTGAGGTTGCTGGTTTCATTATTTATGCTGCCGTCATTGCGAGCCTGGCTTATTGGCGAAGCAATCTCATTACATGACGTTGAACAATGCAGGGGATTGCTTCGGCGAAAAGATGCCTCGCAATGACTTTGATTATTGACTTCTAGCGCAACTCCACCCGGCACTCGCCCAGTCCTGAGCTGATGCGCAACTGAAACGTACGATCGGCGCGGTCGTAATTTTCCGTGAAATAATAGCGCCCGTCCTGGCGCAGCTCGTGTGGCAAATCAATATGAGAAAGAAAAAGAAATTTGGAAACCGAGAGCTTGGTGCCGGCTTCGCGGGGAAGAATAATGGCGGTTTCGCCGATGTCCAAATCAACACGTGCGACCGCGTCTTTGATCATTTCGCCGTTGAAGTCGATCGTCAATTCGCCGATGCCGCCGTTGATGTCGGCGTCGCGAAAGCGCGCGTTGCCGAGGCGGACATATTTGGATTCACCCACTTTGGTGTTGAGATCGAGGCTGGACATTTCGATGCGATTGGGCTCGTCGAAATCCAGGTTCACTTCACCGGCCATGGTTTGGAGCGCCAGCTCCGCGATTTTCAGCCCGCCCAATTGCATGTCGATTTCACCGGCTTTGATTTTAAATTCCAAATGCAGCTCGGCTTCGGTGGCCAGTTCCAATTCCAGCACGCCGGCGTCCTCCTCGCTATCGCGGTCAAACCACTTTTGCCGGTCAAATGTGATTTCCAGCGTGTTCCGGCTTTCGCTGAAGCGAAAAGTGTGATGATACAGCGTGCGATCATAGCGCAATCCCACGCGGACTTCATCGTCACGGGTGCCCTTGGCCACACGCACTTGGCCGGCATCTACTTCCACGCGCAGGTGAAACGGCTCGCGCTTGCTGACTTTGAAGGTGTTCTGCAAATCTTCCATGCCTTTGCGGTCTTTCTCCTGTGCAGAAATCAAGCACGGCGCCAGCAAGGCGGCAAAACAGAAAATGATTCGGGTATGGATCATGGCAATCCCTCCGCTACAAGATTAGTCGCGAATTTTGCCTCAACATACGAAGAAAATTGGACAAAAGTTACGAGGCGAGGAAAAATAGCAGGCAGGAAATCTGAGGAGCACGGGGGTTCACGCTGGAGTTCTCCATCTGAAGCCATCATGAAGTGTCATTCTGGAAGAATCTTTTTTAGCATTTAGTAAAATAGCCGAATGAAGAGCATTACGCGCGTGCTGAAAAGGATTCAGACTGTGTGAAAACGCTCGAATTTGTCATTGCGAGCGCAGCGAAGCAATCTCTAACCCCAATACGTGCACGCACCGGGATTGCTTCGCTGCGCTCGCAATGACGTTTTCACACAGTCTGATTCTTCCAGAATGACAGTGCTAGGGTGATTCAACTTCAAACGGCTAAACTATGACGATGATCTAGCTTTCGCCTTTCACCACTCTCCCTTCAACATCGCATAGGCCTGCAACACCGCTCCGGTGCTGGCGGCATAGGCCGGCGCGCCGCGCGGGTGATGCGGGGCTTCACCGTCGTACATTTGCGCGATCAAGCCTTCGCAAGGATGAAAAGAGGAATCAAACAAGGGCGAAAATTTTTCGAGCACTAGTTTGCCGTCTTCATGCGCGCGCAAATAAGCGCGCACGAAAGGCGCGACGAGCCACGGATGTACCGTGCCGTTATGCAGGGCAGAAGCAGCCTGCCGCGGCGGGCCGGCGCATTTGCCGCTGTAAGCGGGATGGAGCGGCGCGAGCGTGCGCAAACCGAAAGGCGTGAGCAATTGCGCGATCGCCACGTTGACGATGGCCGTGATTTGCGCTGGCGTGAAGCACATGAACGGCAAACCCGCGGCAATCACGGCATTGGGGCGGATGGTGTCCTCGCCGATAAATCCGGTTTGCAAAAACGGCGTGCGCTTTTCCGGCGGCAGCGCTTGTTCGCTGATGGTGTCATAAAGATAGCCGGCGCTCTCATGCCAGAATTTTTCGCGCAAAGTCCGGCCCGCGCGCTCGGCTAAGTCGCGGCATTTTTTTTCGCCCGCTTGCTTTTCCAGCGCGCGTGAAAATTCTACCATCACCATCAAAGCGTTATACCATAGCGCCTGCACCTCGACGGCGCGCTCCGGCCGCGGCGTGGCGAGCCAGGCGCCCACGCGGCCGTTCATCCACGTCATCGGCACGTTGAAATCCGCGGGCAGAATCATACCGTTCGCCGCATCGTAACGAATGCCGGGCGTGGCGCTCGATAAATGCGCATGCAAGATTTCCAGCAAAATGGCGTAAACGCTCGCGAGAAAATCATAGTCTTGACTCAAGCGCCAATATTCGTAAATCGCCACAAACAGCCATAACGTCGCATCGATGCTTTCATAATTCGGGTTTTCCGCGCGCGTGGAGAACTGGTGCGGAATCAAGCCTTGATTGACGTGTTTGAGATAAAGATTGAGCACTTGTTTGGCCGGCTCAAATTCGCCGCGCGTCAGCAGCAACCCCGGCAGTGCGATCATGGCCTCGCGGCCTTGATCCGCCAAATGCGGATAGCCGGCGAGAATCGTGGCGTTGTCCAGCGACAGCATGGTGGGCCGGCGAATGACGAACTGCCGCGACTTTTGCACGATTCTTTCCAAACCCGCTGCGCGATTCGGCCAGGACGGCGCAGCCTGAAGCGTTTCGCGCCGTAATTCCTGTTGAAATGCGCCGGCGGCGTCCCACGAGGCGGGAGCGTCGTAAGCGAGCAGAAGCGTAACCGGTGTGGCCGGCTGCAAAATAAATTCGAAAGTGAGGGGAAGAAAAACTTCATGCGAATGCCAGCGCGCGCTGTGCTCGTCATACAGCTCGATCGTGCGCCAGACATTCACCGGAATGTTTTTGCAAGCGGGCTGCGCGGCAATGGTCCACGGCTTGTCATTGAGATCGGCGTAGAGAAAAATTCCACCGGAGGTTTTTTGCAGGAGATAAGCTTCGGCCAGGGGCGATTGGCTTTGCAAATCGCGCAGGTCGACAAAAGGCGTCAAGCGCATGGGCACGCCGTGCTCGCCGCCGATGTTTTCATAGCGAATAAAAATGCCGTGGAAGTCCTGCGGCATCCACAAACGCTCGACGATGGAACAGCCGCGCAGCGAATAAATGAACGTGGGCATACCCTCGTTCCAATCGAAACGAAACGTCAGCTCCTGAGGAATCGCCTCGTGCGCGTCGACGGTGGGAGCCTGCGCGCGCAAAACCGACCAGCGTTCCTGCCAAAAAACGTGCGCCGCAATCATGCGCACGAAGCTCGCGCGCTGCAGCGGCGGCCGCATGGGCGCGGACAGCAAATAATGCTCTGTCGACGTGCCGCCGCCGTCCACGCTGCCCAAGGCATAAGCGCCCAGGCCGTTGGCCAACAACCAATGTTTTCTGCGAAGATTGCCGGAATGGCGTGCCAGCATAGCCTCTCATCCTTGCCGCGTCGTCATGCGCTCCGTCTCAACCGGCCGAGGTGGTGTGATGAAAATAAAATATACCGCCGCTCCGGGGCAAATGAGCATGAATTTTTTTTGGCAGATTTGCAATTTATTTGTAATTTGATTAAGGAATTTCTCATGAACGCCAAACACGTGCGGGCGGGGTTTCAGCTTTTTTTATTTTTCCCATTTGCCGCTGCATTTGCGCAATTCAGCGCCTTCAACACCGATAGCGCGTACGCCAATCTGCATCATCTCGCCGTGGCCATCGGCCCGCGCGAGATGGGGTCGCAAAACGAGCGCGAGGCGCTGGCATGGACCGTGCGCCGCTTGGCGGAATTTGGCGCAGACCCAGCCTACGTCATCCCGGTGACGCATTCGAAAAGCACCAACACCACCTCGGGCGTGGCAGTTGGAATTTTTCCGGGGCAGAGGGATAGCATCATCGTCATCGGCGGCCACATCGATTCGGATTTTCGCGAAAATCCCGGCGCGAATGATGACGCCTCGGGCGTTGCCGTGATGCTCGAGCTGGCGCGGTTGTGGAGCACACAGCCGCGGCATTACACTTTGCTGTGCGCCGCATTTGGCGGAGAAGAAAAAGGATTGGTGGGCTCGCAGTGGTTCGTCGATCATTACGAAAATCTCGACCGCGTCGCGCTCATGCTCCAAATCGACATGGCCGGCAGCGCCGAAGCATTGATTCCTTTTATCGACGTTAAAACGCATCAAGCGCCGGAATGGCTGGTGCGCGATGCTTATGCGCTGGATCACGTGCTGGGCTACAACAGCCTGGATTATCCCACCCATTTTTTTACGTTCAATAATCTGATCGGCGGCGCCGGCTCGGATCACCAGCCCTTTCTCGAAAAAAATATTCCGGCGATCGATTTCACCGCCGGCATCAACACTTCGCCGATTCATACGATGAACGACCGCATGGAGTTCATCGACAAAAGTGCGCTGGCGCGCAGCGGGCAGATCGTCGACGGTATGCTGAAAAAATACGACGCCCACGGCATTCCCCAAGCGCGCACGGGAAATTACATGCTGCTCGAGGCGTTCAACGGTATATGGTTTTTGCCGCCATTGGGCATGAGCCTGATCAACACGTTGGCGATGGTGCTGGGCCTCGCCGCGTATGTGCGCAGCCGCAGCCGGCGCCGGCCCAATGATCTGGCGCCGCGTGTGCGTTTCTCCGGCAGCAAAATTTTTTTGATGGTCGTCATCATTGCCGTCTTCATCCAGCTCGGCGAAGCCGCCATGCAAGAGATCAAAGGCTTGCGCTATCCCTGGTATGTTCCGCTGCGTGAATATTTGATTTTCGCCGCACTCTTTGCCGCAGCCGGCGCGTGGCTCTGCCTGCAACTCACCCGGACCTGGCGGTTTAGCTCCGAGCCGCACGTTTATTTTTCACGCGCCGTCATTGCGCTTCTGCTGCTCACGGCTTTAGGTTGGATGGTTGATTCCCGCTTCGCGCTTTATCCGGCCTGCGCGCTGATTTTTGCGGGCTTGACGGTGCTGCTCCCCGGCGCGGCGGCGCAAGCGATCATGACAGCGTTAGTGCCGCTGCCGCTCGTGGTTCTGATGTTCAACGAAGCCTTTCCACTTTTGAGCCGCAGCCTGCCGCATAACATGACGTCCATGTCCGGGTTCTTGCCCGCGTTGATTTATAGCGCGGTGCTCACGGTGCTGTTGATCGTTTGGTATTTCCCCCTCGCCTATGTGTTCGCCGCGACCTTTGCCCGGCAACAAGAAAATTTGGGCGTGCTGCGCCGGTTGAGATCGCGCGCGGCGGGATTGATCTTGTTGTTGATCATTGTAGCCTATGGCGGATATTTATACGCGCAGCCGGCTTATAGCGACAGATGGCGCGCGATTTTGCGCGCGACGGCGCAATATGACGCGCAGACGAACACCGGCACGCTCAAGCTCGCCGGTGATGAATATTTTCGCGGCGTCACGGTCAGAACACCGGATTCAAGCGCGAGCTACGATGATCGCATTCACCAAGCCGAATGGCCGGTGGCGTTTTGCGCCGGCTGGATGCAAATTGCCGGCACCACGATGCGGGATAGCGTCGATACCAACCGGGTGATTATTGCCTGGCAACTCACCACGCTCAAGCCGTGGGAACGAGTGCGCGTCACTTTGCAAACAGATACGCTGTCTTTCACGGAGGTATCTTCGCCGTGGATTTTCACCCATCAAAAAGGAACAATTACTTTTGATTGGGGCGCGGAACCGGCGGATACTTTGCAGCTTACCGCGCAATTCCAATTACCGAAGCCGGCCCGGCTCATACGCAAGATTACGGCGACTTATGTTGAGCTTCCCGTGCCAATTACAGTAGAGGCCAAATATGCAGACGTGGTCTATCGCACGGAAGTGACGTGGCGAGATACGGTTGAAGTGAGTCAGTGATCAGCAAGCTTTGAGCAGCGTTGACTCAGGCTTGATAAGTTCGTTCGCCACGCGCGGCTGAGCTGTCATCCTGTGCGTCACCGGCCTGTCATCCTGTAAGGAATTTTTTAGGCACATTCCCCGGTGGTAACGCTAACTTGACGTTGCCGTACTATAAATAAAAAAGTGAACCCCTCATTCCGTTGCCCGCATGCCCATAATCGCCGTCATCATTCCCGCCCACAACGAAGCCCTTTCCATCGGCAAGGTCGTTGCTGAAATTCCCAATGCCTGGGTCAATGAAATCATCGTGGTCGATAATGCCTCCACCGATGCCACGGCCGCCATTGCCATGGCGGAAGGCGCGCGCGTGGAATATGAGCCGGAATCAGGCTATGGCGCCGCATGCTTGCGCGGCATTGTCAAAGCCAAAGAACTGGGCGCGGACGTCATCGTGTTCATGGACGGTGATCACAGCGACTACGCCGAGGAAATTCCACTGCTGCTCGATCCTATTTTAAAAAACGAAAGCGACTTCGTCATCGGCTCGCGTGCGTTGGGGGTGGCGGAAGAAGGCGCGCTCACACCGCAGCAGCGTTATGGCAACCAGCTCGCGTGTTTTTTGATGCGCCATTTGCTCGGCGTGCACTACACGGATCTCGGCCCGTTCCGCGCCATCACAATGACCGCATTGGATAAAATCGGCATGACCGACCGCAACTACGGCTGGACCGTGGAGATGCAAATCAAAGCGCATAAAAAAGGTTTGCACGTGAAAGAAGTGCCGGTACGCTATCGCAAACGTATAGGCAAATCAAAAATCTCCGGCACGGTGAAAGGCGTGGTTATGGCGGGGTATAAAATTATTTTCACGATTCTCAAGCATGCGTTCAAATAATTGGATCGAAGGAGAAAGGGAGAGTGGGTGACGGGGAGAAGGGGAGACAGCAAGATCGGAGTGGTCATAGTCTCCCCTTCTCCCACTCTCTTCCGGTGGATGTTTTCACTTGACTTTTCCTGCCTCCAAAACTACATTTGCCAGTTATTTTCCTGTGCCGTTTCACCAATTTGATAAATCGTTGCTCACTCAGCGGAGAATGCTTCGCATGCCTGTCACTTATTTGGATGGTCCGCGCTTGAAGCATGCCGTGGTTGCCGGAGCGCAACGGGTGATTTCAATGCAGGAGCAACTGAACAACATCAACGTTTTTCCCGTGCCCGACGCCGACACCGGCACGAACATGGCGCTCACCATGCGCTGTGTAGCCGAAGGCGCGTTGAACTGCAACGACTCTTCCGTGCATACGATGAGCGTAGCGTTGGCCGATTCCGCGCTCATGGGCGCGCGCGGCAATTCCGGCGCGATTCTCGCGCAATTCTTTCAAGGATTGTCCGAAGGCTTTCAAGGCAAACAACGTTCGAGTATTTCCGACTTTGCGTATGCCGTCGATCATGCCGCCATCATGGCGCGCGAGGCGATTGCCGAGCCGTGCGAAGGCACGATTTTAACGGTGATTCAAGATTGGGCGATTTACATTCATGAGACCTGGGAAAAAGTTTCAGATTTTCCCACGCTGATTCGGCAATCGTTGCGCGCGGCCACGGATTCGCTGCAGCGCACGCCGCAACTGCTCAAAGTGCTGGCGAAGGCGGGCGTGGTGGACGCCGGCGCCCAGGGCTTCGTGCATTTGCTCGAAGGCATTGCCAGCTTTATGCAATCCGGCAAAATCGAGCGCCTGGCGCGCGGCGTATTGAATTTTGCCAATGCCAGGGCGAAAATCGAGGAAGCGCCGGAGGCGATTACCTTTCAATATTGCACGCAAGCTTTCGTGGTGGGGCAAAGCATCGATCGCCACGGCCTGAAGGCGCGCTTGCAGCCGCTCGGCGACTCGATGATCATCGCGGGCTCGAGCGCACGCGTGCGCATTCATATTCACACCAATGAACCGGAACAAGTTTTTGCGCTCGCACGCGAATATGGCGACTTGACGGACGCGCGCCACGACGACATGCGCAACCAGCACACCTCCGCGCATCACGATCCGGAAAAGCAAACGGTGGCCATCATCACCGACTCTGCCTGTGATTTGCCTTCCGATGATTTCATCAAAAAAAATATTCGCATGGTGCCGGTGCTGGTCATTTTCGGCAATCACAGTTACGTGGACAAGGTGACGATTACCGACCGCGATTTTTATCGCATGCTGGAGGAATCACCCAAGCCGCCGACGACTTCGCAGCCGGCGCCAGCGGATTTTCGCGAAGTCTACCAACAAGCCCGGCTCAATCATCGCGAGGCCGTGGCCATCATTCTTTCCGGCGCGGCCAGCGGCACGCTGCAAGCAGCCACGCGCGCGGCCGAGATGGTGAAGGATGAGATCAAAGTCCACGTGATGGATTCGAAAAACGTGACCATCGGTTTGGGTTTGATCGTGCGCGAAGCCGCCGAGCTGGCCGCGGCCGGGGCGAGCGTGGAGGAAATCAAACAGCGCGTGGAATGGGCCACGCGCAACGTGCGCGTTTTTATCAGCGTGGAAACCATGACGCATTTGGTGCGCGGCGGCCGCGTGTCCAAATTTCGCGGCGTGCTGGCCAACTTGTTGAACCTCAAACCGATTCTCACCATGAACGCACAAGGCAAGCCGGAAGCCGTGGCCAAAACCTTCGGCGGCCACGCCGGACATCGCAAGCTGTTCGAGATGGTGAAGCAGCAGGCCTCGCGCCGCCGCAATTTACGCTTCATGGTGGCGCATGCGGCCGCGCCGGAAACCGCGGCGTTTTATGCCGAGCAAATTCGCCGGCATTTTGAAGTGCGCGACGTTCCCATCGTTTCCGTATCACCTGCGCTCGGCGCGCATGCGGGCCCGGGTGCAGCCGGGATTGCATTTTTGGGAGAGTGAATGTGAGGAGTAATGAGTTTTCGTCGATAGTAATATCAACGGCTCTTTTGGAGTGTAGTATAAACACCTATTGATATGAAACGAGATGTCGAGAAAGATACAGTTATCGGCGTTTTGAAACGCAAGAGGGATTTACCAATTGCAGTTCACGATAAATGGTATAGAATCCCGGTAAAGTCGGCGCCAATAATTGTGCGTGATAAAAAGGTACAATATTTGGCTCTATATCAGGGAAAACAATTCAAGGATTATCCCAGCCAAATTCAATGGTATGGTGAAGTCAAAAAAATAACCATTCATAAACGGATAGAATTACTCCCCGAAGAAAATTACGACCCGAATGCTAACGAAGATTATTACAGAATTGAATTGGCGGAAATGCATAAACTGCCACAACCTATTAGAGCTATCAGACCGAGAAGAATCCATTTCATTACAACAGCATTCGATCGATTTATTCAAGCCAAGGAATTAAATGATGTCTTCTTGGAAAGCCCTATTGAGGAAAGATTTTGGGAAGCTTTGAAGTCAGAAGATATTGATGCAGAACGACAGTATATAATAGACTATCTTGAAAATAAGCAGCAAAGGTTCTTTTGTCTCGACTTTGCAATATTTTGCAGGATTCGGAATATTGATCTAGAATGCAACGGAGATAAACATCATTACGAAAAGAAAGAAGATATAAAAAAGGATCAACGTCGCAATAGAACTCTCACCAAAAAGGGTTGGGCTGTATTGAGATATACGAAAGATGAAATAGACAGCAAGCTTAAGCACTGCATATTTGAGCTAAAAGAAACCGTGGACAAACAGGGCGGCTTACAAGATAAATCTGATCCATCAAAATATAGATTCATATCAGAAAGAGAGCAGCTTCGTTTGCTTTAATTGCCAAAAAAAAAGTTGAACTGTGTTACTGATTACGCCTCACTGCTTACGGATCATCCATGCTCTCTTTTCTGACCGTCGTGCTGGCTTCCTATTTGGCCGGTTCATTTCCCACTTCAATTTTAATGGGAAAAATTTTGCGCGGCCGTGCGTTCGATATTCGCACGCAGGGCAGCGGCAATGCCGGTGGCACCAATGTGTTTCGCGTTTTAGGATGGAAGCCCGGCGTGCTGGTCATGCTCATCGATGCCTTCAAAGGCTTTGCCGCGACCGCGTGGATTTCTCCATGGCAGCCGTTCGGTCTTTCGCCCATCGGCGCAGACGTCATGCCGATTCTATGCGGCGTGGCCGCGGTCATGGGACACATTTGGACCGTCTTCGCGGACTTTCGCGGCGGCAAAGGCGTGGGCACGGCCGCCGGCATGATCGTCGCGCTCTATCCGCTCGCGGCGCTGATTTGCCTGGGCCTCTTTATTATCGTGGTTTATTTCACGCGCTATGTGTCGTTAGGATCGCTGCTCGCCGCCGCCGGTTTGCCGTTAATTCTGTGGGCGGGCGAGAAAATTTTCATGAAACAAGTGCCCGCCCCGATGTTTCAATTCAGCCTGGTGCTGGCGGTGTTGATTTTCTATACGCATCGCCAAAACATTCGCCGGCTGCTCGCCGGCACGGAAAATCGCTTCGGGCAAAAGCGCGAAGCGCAGGCATCGTCTTAAAAATAAAGAGAGCTCTGTGCTTTTTCGGCAAACATTTTTAACCGTGAATCAACGCTAATATTTTTCATTCGCGAAAATTCGCGCCCATTCACGGTTAAAGAGCCCCCTGTTTGGTTGCGGCTCGTCCGGGTTACGGGATTCAACTTCAAACGGCTAAACTTGTATTTTTTGAAAGACATCAAGGAATCGAGACGAGGGCGAAGTGAAAAAATCATCGAATGAGATTCAGGCTTTGATCACGTTGCTCGGCGACGACGACGACCACGTGCGCGATATCGCGCGCGACCGGCTTTTGCAAATCGGGCAGGACGCGGAAGAATATTTGCGCGCCGCCACCTTTGCCGATCTCGAAGGCAAGGTGCGCATTGAAGCGCGCCATGTGCTGGAAAAAATCCGGATAGACGATTTGATCGGCTCATTTTATGTGCTCGGCTTGAGGGAAGACGATCAAATCGATTTGGAGCACGCCGCCTTTTTGCTCGCGCGCATCGGTTATCCCAATTTGCAAATCACGCCGTGCCGGCAGGAACTGGATCGCCTGGCCGGCGTGATCGCCCCGCGCCTCGCGCACTTGAATCCCCGGCGCGAAGGCCGGCAAATCATCGAAACCGTCAATCGTGTGTTGTTCGAAAAAGAAGGATTCTCCGGCAACGTTGAAGAATATTATGACCCCGACAATTCATATCTGAATTGCGTGCTGGAGCGCCGCACCGGCATTCCGGTTTCGCTATCGGTGGTTTATCTTTTAATCGCGCAGCGTTTGCATTTGCCGGTGCGCGGCGTCAACATGCCGGTGCACTTCATCTGCCAATATCACACTCCGCAAGAATCTTTTTATTTCGACCCCTTCAATAAAGGCCGGGTGATCACGCGGGCGGAATGCGCCAAAATGCTGCAAGGCTCCGGCCAGGCTTTCGCCGACGAATATCTGCGGCCGGTGCGGTCGCGAAAAATTCTGGCGCGCATGGTGCGCAATTTGGTTTGGATTTATTATCAGCGCGAAGATCAGCCGAAAGCCGATTTATTCGATCGCATTCTAAAAATGTTGCGCATGCCGGAGTGACGGATAGTTTTGCCAGTTTAACCGTTGGACGGTTTAACCGTCCAACGGTCAAACCGTCAAACCCTTTTCACGAATTTGACTAAAGGACATATTAGATGAAGTGTACCAGTTGTGGAACCGGGCTGCAAGCCCACAGTCGTTTTTGCTCGCAGTGCGGCGTCAAAGTCAATGTTGAAAACGAAAATAAATGTTCCGCCTGCAACGCAGCGTTGAAGCCCCAGGCACAATTTTGCCATCAGTGCGGCCAGGCCGTTACGGGAATGGGGGCAAGCAGTGTTGCCGCGCCCATCGCGCCGGAAATTTTTCCCTCCGAAGCGAAACCGCACCGGCCCCTCTGGCTGACGTTGTTGCCGTTGTTAGGCAGTGTGGCGGTCCTTGGCATTATGTTTCTGTTGTTTTATCCGCGCTCCAATCCTGAGCCGGCGCCGATGCCGGCGAATGGCAGCCCGGCCGCTCCCAACAATGAAGACGAATTCGACATGTCGGCAATGGCGCCGGTGTTCCGGCAAATCGATTCACTCAAAAACGCGGTGGCACAAAATCCGCAAGACCTCGGCGCGCTCACGCATTTGGCGGCGCTTTACGACATGGCCGGCAAATACGATCAAGCCTCGACTTATTACCAGGACGTTTTGAAAATCGCGCCCGACAACGTCGAGGCGCGCATGAACCTCGCGGGGGCGTATTTCAATCTCGGCCAGCGCGAGCAAGCGGTGGCGGAGCTGCACAACGTTTTAAAGTATCGCCCAAATTATGATTACGCCATGTACAACATGGGCGTCATCTATGCGGCAATGACTAAACCGGACAAAGCGCGCGAATGGTGGAACAAAGTCATCACCGGCAGCCCCACCAGCGATCTGGCGCGCCGCGCGATGGAAGGGATGAAGATGTTGAATCAATAATGATTGGAAAGGACGGGCATGGACGTCGGTTTTGTATGGGATGAAACAAAATATCAAAAAGTGCTGGCCGATCACAGAGTCCGGTTTTATGAAGTTGTTGCCTCACTTGATGATTTTCAAGGACTCGAGTTTCCAGATCCGGCAGGCCACGAAGATCGATGGCTTTGGGTGGGTAAAACACCGTGGGAGCGATTGTTAGTCGTCATTTATAGCGAGCAGGATTTCCCTGTTTATCGCATCATCACTGCATTTGATGCAAAAGGAAGGTGGATCGATGAATATGATCGCCGAGAAAGAGTTTGATTATCAAGCTTATGTTCGGGAAAATTCTCCCGATACAACTAAAATGACACGCGGTATCGAGAATCGCCAAAGGCGCCTCGAGGCTGCCAAAACAAACACGTCGGTACGCATTGATGCTGAGGTTTTGCAACAATTTCGCCAACTTGTGGCGCCGGACGAAGAATGCGATAAGCTTATCAATCAAGCCTTGCGTGAGTGGCTCGCGGCGCAGAATGTGAAAGAGTTGGTTCGCGCTGAGATTCAAAATGGAATTCAGCAAGCTCTCGCGCAAGTTGATTGGTCGAGCTTAAAGAAACAGCGGCGAGTTTCAGCAGTCAAAAAGGATTTAGTAAAATAATGAAATCGGACTTGTATTGTGCCAAATGACGTCTTGGCGGGGGCTACGCCGGTTTAATGTGGTAGCAATAGCTGTGTTTCTGAAATGAACTTCATAGGCCGGACAAGCCGTAACCAAAAAAGATTAACACGGAGCAAACAGAGAGGGTAGCGCCTGGAAAACTCCCTTTAGTTTTGTAATCTCTGTTTTCTCTGTGTTTAAAATTTTTGCTTTTTTTTGCAACGATTGAACTTTTAATAGAATGAGGAGGAAGAAGGAATGCCGACCGTTTATTTCGAAGCTGAAAACCGCAAAGTGGAGGTGCCGGAAGGAACGACGCTGCGCAAAGCTGCGAAGAAAGCCGGCGTGAGCGTTTATGGCAGCGTCAACAAAGTGCTGAACTGCCAGGGCTTCGGCTTGTGCGGCACCGATCGCGTGCTGGTGTCGCCGAACGAATGCATCAACCAGCAGACGTTTCGGGAGAAATTGTCCGTGGGAGAAAATGCGAAAGTGCGGTTGGCGTGCCAAACGAAAGTTACCGGCGACGTGGTGGTCAGCACCGCACCGGCAATGGAATTTGGCGTGGAGATGAAGGACACCTTCATCTTTGGTGTGATTGCCGGCTTATTCGGAATTGCCACTTTGATCGCCATCATTTTTATGGTTTTTGAAATGGTCGGCAAGCCTCTCTTCTAAACCACCAATTGGATTGATGGATTTAAGGAAAGCGTGCAGTCGTGTCTCGTTTCGAAAAACACATTTTCATTTGCACGAACGAACGGCCGCCGGATAACCCGAAAGGCTGTTGTGCCGCGAAAAACTCGCATGAAATTGTTGCGTGCTTCAAAGAAGAGTTGCACCAGCGCGGCCTGAAAGACAAAATGCGCGCGAACAAAGCCGGCTGTTTGGATCTGTGCGAACTCGGCCCGACCGTGGTGGTTTATCCCGAAGGCGTTTGGTATCAACACGTCACGCCCGGCGACGTGCCGGAAATTGTCGCAGCACATCTCCTCGGCAATCGCCCGGTGGAAAGATTGCGCGTTACAGATGAGGACTGGCTGCAACTCCACGCCCTCAGGAAAGGAAAATAAATCAAAGAAGCGCTCAACTTTCAAATCAGCATGACCATTTATCTTGTCGTTGCGGGAGTGCTGATTTTAGTTTTGATCGGCATTCCGCTGCTGATCGTTCTGGGTTTGTTCGATTTGATCATGACGATCATTGCTGCGCTCAAGGCCAATCAAGGCCTCGCCTATCGTTATCCCATGACCTTGCGGTTTTTAACTTGAGGATGCAATGGCGCATCGATCCATTTACAAATTATTCGAAGACATTTGCCAAAAACACGGCAACCGGACCGCTTATCAATATAAGCGCCAGGGCATTTGGCAAAGCGTGACCTGGGCGGAGCAGCAGGCAACATGCAAGCACCTCGCCAAAAGCCTGATCGCGCTCGGCGTGCAAAAAGGCCAATGCGTCAGCATTCTCAGCCAGACCCGGCTGGAATGGGTGCAGTGCGATTTCGGCATCATTAGCAGCGGCGGCGTGACCGTCGGCATTTATCCCACCAATCTTGCGCCCGATTGCGCGTACATCATCAATCACTGCGAAGGGCAGATCGTTTTTGTCGAAAATCAGGAGCAGCTCAAAAAGCTTTTCTCGGTCCGTGCAGAGCTTGCTGGTGTGCGCCAATTCATTCTTTATGACGGAGAGAGCGACGCCGCCGACAACGTGTTGTCCTGGAAAGATTTTTTGCAAAAGGGAGAAAAGATCACAGACGCGGAATTTGAAGCCCGCGCGCAAAATTTGCAGCCGGAGGATTTGGCCGCGTTGGTTTATACTTCCGGCACCACCGGCGTGCCCAAAGGTGTGATGCTGACGCACAACAATCTGCTCTTCGTTTCGCAATCGGCTTCGGACAGCCTTTATCTGCGCAGCGATTTTGCCACGTTGTTGTTTTTGCCGATGGCGCACGTCTTCGCGCGCTTGATCATTTATTTCTCGATGCGCAACGGCATCGCCATCGCATTCGCTGAAAGCATTGAAAAAGTGGCGGAAAATTTAAAAGAGGTACGGCCGCATTTCATCGCCAGTGTGCCGCGCATTTTCGAAAAAATTTATACGAAAGTGATCAGCGGCGTGCAGCAGGCTGGCGGGGTGAAAGCGAAGCTATTCCATTGGGCCCTGAACACCGGTTATGAAGTGAGCCGTTTGCAGCAGCAGAAAAAAAGCATTCCGGCATTTTTGAATTTCAAGCACGCGCTCGCCCGCAAGCTGGTGCTGCACAAAATCTCGGAGGCATTCGGTGGGCGCTTGCTGTGGGCGGTTTCCGGCGCCGCGCCGCTGAACAAAAGCATTGCGGAATTTTTTCACGCCTGCGGGGTTTTGATTCTCGAAGGCCTTGGCATGACCGAGAATACTTCTTTCACCAATCTGAATCGCTATGACCATAATAAGTTCGGCACGGTGGGGCCGGTGGGAGCCGGTATCGAAATGAAGCTCGCGCCCGACGGCGAGATTCTTTTTCGCGGCGCAAATGTGATGAAAGGATATTTCAAAAACCCCGAAGCCACGGCGGAGACCATTGACCAAGAGGGCTGGCTATACAGCGGCGACGTCGGCGAAATTGACGCCGACGGGTTTCTGCGCATCACCGACCGCAAAAAAGATTTGATCATCACTGCCGGCGGCAAAAACATTGCGCCGCAGCGCATCGAAAAAATTTTGTGCACTTCGCCTTATATCAGCCAGGCCGTGGCTTTTGGCGACCGCCAAAAATATGTGACCGCGTTGATCACACTCAATCCGGATCACGTGACGCCCTGGGCCAAAACCCAAGGCCTGCAATTCCAAAACATTTCCGAGCTGGCACAACATCCGAAAGTAAAGGAGTTGATCGACCGGGAAGTCGAGGAAAAGAACAAAGAGCTGGCGCCTTTTGAATCGGTCAAGAAAATCCGCATTCTGCCGAATGATCTCAGCATCGCCGGGGGTGAGTTGACGCCGTCTCTGAAAATCAAGCGCAAAATGGTGATGGAGAAGTATCGCGATGTTTTGGAGGAAATGTATTGACCACGACGACTACACGATTACCTTGTTTTTTGTAGTTAGGTTTCATCGGATGTCACGCACGAAAGGAATAAGCCGGAATGAATACAAGAATACTGATGGGCGTGAGCGCACTATTTATGGCTATCCTTGGGGTTGCAGCCTCCTTCCTTCCTCAGGAGATACTGGCCTATTCCGGCTCTCATCCTGAAGGGCTTGGGGTTCTGTTGGTTCAAATCACCGGCGCGATCTATATGGGATTCGCGATTCTCAACTGGGTGGCGCGGGCGAACCTCCTCGGTGGGATATACAGCCGTCCTGTTGCGCTCGGCAATTTTTTTCATTTTGCCGTGGCAGGAGTCGTGCTGCTGAAAGCGTTGATGGCCGGCCAGAAAGCGCCTGAAATCGTGGTGGGCGCTGTTGCTTATTCGGCATTTGCTATATGGTTTGGTTTGGTTCTGTTTACCCATCCGGGTCAGGTTGGAAAAAGTGACCGATAGAAACCTAACAGTGCTTGGTATGGATTCCGGGGTGTGGCATAAATTCCGTTCGGTGGCGGCTTCAACGCGCCCTCTTCGATCAAACACCGTCAGCCCACGAACTGCACAACCCGGAGTTAGGCAAAATAAAAACCCCCGAGGGTTGTAGAACCCGGGGGTTTTTATTTTCATCCAATAAAAAAAGTCTTTGACAAACCGCATGAATTCGCATACCTTTGCATAAATCAGCAAGGCCCTGTTTCCCTTCATTAAACACAATCTCAATCGGCATTTTGTGAGAGCTTGGAGCCGCTTATGAAATTTAACAAACAGCAACGCCAGCTTTTGATTCGTGAAATCGTGACGGCCAATAAACTTGAAAGCCAGGAACAACTCAACAAGATGCTGCGGCGCCAGCACGTGGACGTTACGCAAGCGACATTGTCGCGCGATCTGCGGGAAATGCGCATTGCGCGCCTGCCGGAAGACAACGGTTTTCGTTACGTGCTTCCCGAGGTCGCCGAAGGCCGAAAACTGCGGCGCGTGGTGCAGGAAGAAATCGTACAAATCCTTGCCAATGAAGCCGTCATCCTCATCAAGACGCTCCCGGGCCGCGCTGCCGGCGTGGGCATCTTCATTGACCATTTGAAAAATCCTGACATTCTCGGCACTGTTGCCGGCAATGACACGCTGGTGGTGGTGCCGGCCACGGTGCGAAAAACCAAAGAAGTTGCCGAAGCTTTGCGCGCCATCGGCGCCGAGACGCACAGGCAAGAACAAAACGAGAACATGCTGGAATCAGGTTGAGCTTATTTTATCTCAACCGCATTCATCAAAATCCAGCCCTGGGGATCGATTTCGATTTGAGCGTCTCCCCGCAAAAAGTAATGCCGTTGTTTGGAGGTGACCTCGTATCGTTTCGTGGTCGCCAGCTCTCCGGTTTGGAGGCGCACTTCCACGGGAAGTTTAAAGTCTTGTTCACGCCAGCGGAGCTCGAGCAAAGTCTTTCCATCACCGCGCTTGATTTTGTACTCCAACGTTGGCGGCGCGGCGGTAAATAAATATTGTTGGAAGAACCAGCTCAAATCGCGCCCGCTTTTGCGCTTCACCAAATCGATAAAATCTTGCGACACCACGCGACGGTGCAGCGTATAAGCCGGATTGGTTGCGAACGTTTTCAAAATATCCAGCAATAACTTTTCGCCAATGAGATAGCGCAGCGTGTGCAACACCACTGCGGCTTTGGCATAGATATCGCTGTTGTAGGTTTCCGAGGTGGTGGCGTCGCGTTTGGGCACGATCGGCTGTTGGTTGCGAATGCGCGGCCGCAAGTTTTCTTCTACATATTTATGATACGCCTCCATGCCGAATTTGTCTTGCACGAACAAAGCTTCGGCATAACTGCAAATCCCTTCGTGAATCCAAAAATCCGCCCAATCGCGCACGGTGACGTAATTGCCCCACCATTCGTGCCCCATCTCGTGCAGCATCAGCCCGTCGTAGCCCTGCGCATTGCTGCGAAAATGATTGCCGTAGGCATTGATGGTTTGATGCTCCATGCCGAGATAATCCGTATGCGCCAGGCCGAATTTTTCTTTGCTCCAGGGATACTCGCCGAAGTAGCGGCCATAAAAATGCAGAAACTCCTCCGCCATTTCCACCAGCGCCGGCGCTTTCGCCGAATCTTGTTTCAAAACATAAAATACAATATTCATTTCGCCGTGCGCGCTGCGATATGGGCGCTGCACCACGGCATAATCACCGAGGTTGATCGAAACGTTGTAGTTGTTGACCGGATAGCGCGTCTTCCAATGAAATGTCTTCCAGCCCTTTTCCGGAATTGAAATCGCTTCGAGCAAGCCGTTGGCCGCGCAATACAGTGAATCGGGAATCGTAATATTAAGCGCCACGCTATCGGGCTCGTCGCCGGGATGGTCTTTGCACGGCCACCAAATTTTTCCGCCTTCGCCTTGGCAAGAAACACCGACCCACGGCTTGCCGTTTTGATCTGTGCTCCAATTGAAGCCGCCTTGCCACGGCGGCCGCGCCGCCACCGGCGGCGGCCCGGTATAGTGAATGCGAAAAACCGCGGATTGATTTTGCGCGAGCCGGTTTGCCAGCGGCGCTTTGATTTTGTGCTCGCGATGCGTAAACGCCAAAGCCTGGCCGTCTCTTTCGATTTTGCTCACGGTGAAAGCATTCACCAAGTCGATTTCAAGCGTATCCATCGCCGGCGCAACGCATGCCAGCCTCACCTCGACATGCCCGGAAAGAAACTTTTGCGCGGGATTGATTTTCAAATTTAACTCATAGTATTTGACGTCGTATTTTGCTTCATTCGCACTCAACGCGCCGCCCGAAGCTAAAACGCCGAACTCGGATTGCTGCGCAAAAGCGGCGGCGGAAAAAACCGGCAGCAGAAAAAGCGCATAAAGACCGGGATTCATTTTTCGAAAATTTTTTGTTACGGCTTCAAAATCGCGCTGCAATTTGAGCGTCATATTTACTCCCTATATTTTACGAGATGCATGCCGGCATTTATTTTCGTGAGCAAAATGCATAGGAATCGCCATTTTTCCAAAAGAAAAATGGCCGATCACGACTTGCTTTTTTCATCGGTACAATGCAATTTATCTGATGCCGACAAGATCGGCTGCGTTTCCATCAACGCCGGCAAACAGGCGGCCCGAGGAGGAAATTTTTGCAATGTTCGACCATTTCGACTTGCCACAATCCACATTGCTTTTCGTCATTACCGGCGTATTGTGTTTGATCGGCGGCCGCCGTTCATTGGCATTCATCCTGGCATTGGTCGGGTTCTATCTCGGCGGCCGGCTGGCGAAAGCATACTGGGGCACTGATTTTCCTTTCTTCATCATCTTATTCGCCGTTTTTACCGGGCTGGCCGGCGCGATCTTGTCCCGGGTTTCGAAAACTGTGGCACTGAGTATTGCCGCCTTTGCCATTGGCGGATATGTTTTTTCCTCTTTCCTCGTGAGCTGGCAAATGTTTGCTCCCCAATATGAAGGCGTGCTGCTCATCCTCTTCGGGCTGTTCGCCGCCGTCTTTTCAACTTTTATGTTCGATCTGGGCCTGGCGACTATTTCTTCAATTTTAGGAGCGGCATTGTTGGCGCAAATTAGCGGCACGGAAAAGATGCTGCAGGCTGCCTTGTTTGCCGGCTTGGCCCTGGCCGGCATTCTGATTCAAACCGGCTTGTTGAGCAAAGGTTTCGATCGCGGGCAGCGCTCTGCAAAAAACCGAACGGGAATTTGAATTACAGCATGACATGCTTTTTTGTAAAAATTTAGCGAAATGAAGCGCGGAGTGCAAAACTTCAGTTTTGCGCCTCGCCGATGATCGTGAACTCAATGTCATGCTGAAGCATGACACTCCGGTTCAGACGGCTAAATTCTTACACTTTTTTATACCACACCAGTACAAGGATCCTTCCATGCTCTTTGCCCGCATTCTTCGCCTCATACTTCTTCTTTTTGTTTTCGTACTTTTTCATGGGTGTACAACAAAAACTTCTCATCCCTCAACCTCTGCCGTGCCCGCTTGGGCCAAAGCAGCCGTCTGGTATCAAATCTTTCCCGAGCGCTTTCGCAACGGCGATTCCTCGAATGATCCCCGGTTTCGCGATACCTTCGGCTCGTGGCCGCATGATACGATTTCCGCCTGGCAACCGAGTCCGTGGACCGCGGATTGGTATAAGCTGCAACCATGGGAAACGGCGAACGGCAAAGGTTTCAATTATCAAGCCGGCCGGCGCCACTTCGGTGGAGATTTGCAAGGCGTGAGAGACCAGCTCGATTATCTGCAAGCACTGGGCGTGACCGCGCTGTATTTGAATCCCATTTTCGAAGCGCCGACGCTGCACAAATACGACACGCAGCTTTATCATCACGTCGATAACAACTTCGGCCCGAATCCGCAGCGCGATCGTGAAATTTGGGCGACGGAAAAATTCGACGATCCTGCCACCTGGAAATGGAGCACGGCGGATAGTTTGTTTTTAAAATTGATGAGCAGCCACGATACCGAACGCCTCGGCTCGATGGTGGTGAATCCCAACCGCATGATCGATCACGAGAGCTCGCCGCAGCACAATCCCAATTTCGACGTGCGTAAGCCGAATGCGGAAGAGTTGCACATACAAAAACTGATCGTGGCTTTTCAAATGCTTTATTCCGGCGCGCCCACGATTTATTACGGCGAAGAAGCAGGCATGTGGGGCGCAGACGATCCCGACGAGCGCAAGCCCATGGTGTGGCCGGACCTGGTTTATGAAACCGAATGCGCGCATCCTTCGTGCGGCGGGAAGGGAAGCAAAAAATTTTATGCCTGTTTAATCGTTCACTCGCGCCCGAACGCTTGACTTTGCCGGAAGGTTTTCACCAACCTCAAATTTTGGCAGGCGAAGAAAATTTGCAATTTGGCGCCGGCCGCGCAGCTTCTTTGAAAGAAAAATCCGTGGCGGTATTGCTTGCCGAGTGAGAAGAAAATTTTCAACACAGAGAAAACAGAGTAAACAGAGCTTACAAAGCTAAATGAAGTTTTCCTTGCATTATCCTCTCTGTTTGCTCAGTTTTCTCTGTGTTAATCTTTTTTGGTTGCGGCTCGACCGCGTTGTGGCATGCCGATTAAATAACTGGGTTAGTTTGTAACACCCCACATAATGTCATTCGTAGGAACCTTTTTAAGCACCGGGCACAACCTCCAGACGAACCGTTTCTCCAGCGAGTAAAAGGCTTCCTTCTGAATGACAGCCTCGGGAGGGATTACAAAACAACCCTTTTTCGGTATAGAACCAAAAATTTCGATAATTTTTCAAAAAAACTGACGCGCCTCTTGCAATCCCAACGTTTTTTTATTATTATATACCCCAGCAAATTCATCCAGCGCGAGCATCTTGGTTTCAGACTTTTCAACAAAAAATTCCCATGAAGAGGGGTATTGACCTCATCCCCAACGCCGCCTTGGCTGCCGGCTTGGGCTTGGCCGGCTTCGCCGTTTATGCCAGCTTGACTCACCAAATGAGCTGGCTCAAACTCGTTTTGTTTTGGATCGGCGCCGGCGCCCTGGCTTTTTCCCTGCTGTATCGCATTTTCGCCCGGGTCAACACCTTTCGCGAAAACGGAAAAGTACGTCGCTACAAATCCCGTTCTCGCATGCTTTACGCGGCGATTCTGCCGCTGGGCTTGATCGGCGCGGTCATTTTCACCCGGCAAACTTTGCGAACCTGGGAGCAGCCTGCTGCTTATTGGGAGTTTGTGGAAGAAACTCCCGCACCGCCGAATCATTATCAAACCCGCTGGTTGCTCGGCAACCAGCGCTATGAGAAAGCGCTGCGCCTGCTTGAAATTCAGTTGCACGAGCTGGGCAGCGTAGCCCTGCATGAAAAAGGCAGCGCGGTGGAAATTTCTTGTGCGATTGATTCCCAGCCTTTGGCCGCAGACGGCGCGGCCAATTTTCACCGTTTCAAATTGCCCGGGCATTTCGCGCTCCCGCCTTTGACTACGGCAACACTTCAGCTCGATATTCGCTTTCGCCATCGTTTTGCCATTTATGACATGGCGGCGCTTTATCAAGTTTTGCCTGCGCCGGGCAGCCGCGACACAAAAATTCCCGAGACCAAAACCCTGGCGATGGGACGATACTTGCTGGTGGAATCGCCGCATGCCGAGTTGATCGATTTTGCGCAATTGGCGCAATTGGCGCAACGGCCTTCGTTGCAAACGCGCGAGGCGGTAATTTATGCTTTGGGGCGCAGCCGGCATCCGCAGGCGTGGCGGGCTTTGCAAGAATTGTTGCAAGTGAACGATCCGCGCGTGCAAGGCGCGGTGTGCCAGGCGATGACCTATCTCGGCGATCCGCGCGCTACGAACGCGTTGATACAACTGGTCAAGCGCCACAAGAACCCGCAAGCGATCCGCGCGCTGGCAACCATTGCCACACCCGAAGCCGTAAATTTTCTCATTGAACTTTTGAATGATCCCCACGCCGAGCCTTATTTGCGCACGGCTACAGCCGGCATGATTGCCGAAACCCGATTGCGCACGGCGATTCCGGCGTTGGTCGCTTTGGTCAAAGATCAAAACCAGCACGCGGATTTTGCTTTGAAGCGCGAAGCGCTATCGGCATTGGCGCGCCTCGACAAAAGCATGGCCACACAAGTGGCTATTGCCGCCGCACGAAATTTTTCCGATCCCCGGCAACTGCGCGTTTGTTTGGAGACCATGGCGGAGTTGGAACACGAGAAGATGCTGCCGCTATTGGCGGAGTGGCTGGGCAACTGGCGACGTTATGATTTGAATGAAGACGACGTGGAAGCGATGTTGAGCTACATCGTGGCCGGCGGCCATCACGACATGGTGGAAGTGGTCATGGAGGCGTTGTTGCACGAACCCGTCGCTGAAGTGCAAAACAAATTCGTGGCGGCTTTATCGGAATTGGCGGACAATGATTTCGGCAAGATCAAATTTCCGGAAATCGGCCATGCCACACAGGAATCCAATCGCCGCGTGATCAATTCATGGAATAGATGGTGGGGCCGGGCACGCAACGAAGCGATTTATGCGGAGCAAATTTCGCCGCCGTCGGGGGGGAATAAAATTTGACGAAGCAGCGACAAGTTCAGCTAGTGATAAAGCGCCGTGTAAAAATACGGATCGGGATCGCGCGAAAGCCGTTGCGCAGAACCTAAATCATGTTGAGCCTTGGTGAGCCATAACCCCACTAATTCTGTTTTGGGATCAGCCATATAGCACTTCCCCCTCTTCCAGAATTTTTCGAGTCAAAGACGAAGGCACCGAACGGTAACGGTCCACTTCCTGGCTGGTGCTGACGATGATTTCCGCCGGAATCGTGAGTCCTCTTAAGCAGCGATACGCCCGGGTGGCCCTTTGCGTCGGTAAGGCCTCCGCAGAACTTACAATGATGAGAATATCCACATCACTATCAGAATGCGGCGTACCCCAGGCATGCGATCCAAAAAGAATAATCTTTTCCGGATTGAATTCTTTTACGAGGCGGTCTATTGTTTCTTGCAGATATGTTTTAATTTCTTTCATGCCATGATCTCTCGTGAAGAAAACACACATAAGTCGTCGCAAATGTGCTAATAAACAAAAAGAATCTCAAGCGTTTTCTTGTTTTTAAGATATGGTACATGACATGGTATTTTACACTTCGCTGTCTTCGTTGAAGTCAGTGTTTCCCGCCGTGCCCAAAACAATCCCAACTTGCAAGCCTTGCATTTTTGAAAAAAACCTTGTAATCTCGTTCAGGAGGTGATTATCATGAGAACCACCATGACGTCACGGGGACAAACGGTCATCCCCGCCAAGATTCGTAAAACGCATCGCATCCGGCCCAAAATGCAATTGGAATGGATCGATGACGGACAGACGATTAGGGTAGTGCCGATTCCCCCGGACCCAATCCGCGCTGCAAAGGGAATTTCTAAAGGATTACGCCAAAGGCTGCTAAACGAGCGGGAGCTGGAGCGGCAGCGTGGATGATCTCTACGTTCTCGATACTTCGGCGATCTTTGCCTTTACCGATCAAGAAGAAGGAGCCGATGAGGTCGAGAAGCTACTCGACGCTGCTCGGGCAAACACCTGTCGACTTGAAATATGTGCCATCAGTCTCATGGAGATTTTTTACGTGGCATTGATGGAACAAGGAGAAAATGAAGCGGCTCGGTTAGTCGGCCTCGTCAAATCCTGGCCGGTAAATTTGATCTATCCCGATGAAAAAATATTGTTGCAGGCCGGGAAATTAAAAGCTAACTATCGATTGTCTTTGGCAGATGCTCTCATTACTGCGGTGGCAAAGTTGCACAATGCTGCGCTGGTTCACAAAGATCCTGAATTAGTCGCTTTAGCCAATGAAGTCGCGCTTTTCACCCTTCCATTTAAGAAAAAGCAAAGGAAGTAGTACAATACTTCATATCTCATGCTTTGGTGCTGTGCTAAATTCAAAGAAGCACAAGAGCATAATAAGATTGCGTAGCAGATAATTTTTAAAGCTTTCACATGACAACGAATATCCCCCTGCTCGACCACTTGCGCACCAATCTCCTCGTCGCCGACGGCGCCATGGGCACGATGATTTATGGCCACGGCATTCCGCTGTCGCAGAGCTTCGACCAGCTCAATCTCACCCAGCCGGATTTAATTCGCAACATTCATCGTGCTTATGTCGAAGCCGGCGCGCAGGCGATCGAGACCAACAGTTTCACCGCCAACCGGCATCGCCTGGCGCGATTCGGTTTTGAAAAAAATGTGCGCGAGATCAATCGTGCGGCAGTGCAATTGGCCAAAGAGGCTGCCGCGGGCAAAGCTTATGTGCTGGCTTCCATCGGCCCGCTGCGCGACCGCGCCGGCGAGGAAATGACCGCGGCTGATTATCGCGAGGTTTTTGCCGAGCAAATTTCTGCGCTGGCGGAAGGCGGCCCGGATGCGCTGATTTTCGAAACCTTCACTTATTTTTCAGATTTGGAGCTTGCGGTCGAACAAGCGCGCCGGCTGACCTCGTTGCCGATTATCGCGCAAATGGTCGCGGATGAAGAAGGCATTACGCGTGACAGCCGGCATCTCAGCTTCGTGTTTCGGCAATTGCGCGAGTTAGGCGCGCACGTGGTCGGCATCAATTGCGCCAAAGGCCCGACCGGCGTGCTTGCCGCGCTGCGCGAAGTGCCGTTAGAAGAAGGGATGCTGCTTTCCGCTTTTCCCAATGCGGGCTTGCCTGCGTTCGTCGATGGCCGCTACATTTATCTTTCCACGCCCGAATATTTTGCCGACAGCGCGCTCAAGCTGCGCGAGCAAGGCGTGCGTTTGATCGGCGGTTGTTGCGGCACCACGCCGGAACATATTCGCGCCATGGCTCACGCCTTGCGCGGCTTGCAACCCATTACCGCGAAAACCGTGACCGTTCGTCCGGCGCCCGTTGCGCCGCAGTTGGCTCCGATTGCCACGCCGGATTTTTTACAAAAAGTTGAAAAACAGCCCACGATCATCGTGGAATTGGATCCGCCGCGCGATTTGAACATCGAGCCTATTCTGCATGGCGCCAGAGAGCTGAAACGCGCGGGTATCGATGCGCTCACCATGGCCGACAGCTCGCTCGGCATCACGCGCATGAGCAACATGGCGCTCGGCCATTTGGCGCAGGAAAAAACCGGGCTGCCCATGATCATTCATCTCGCTTGCCGCGATCGCAATTTGGTGGGCTTGCAAGCGGAATTGATGGGGCTGCACGCGCTCGGCTTGCACACCGTGCTGGCGCTCACCGGCGATCCCGCCAAGTTCGGCGATCAACCGGGCGCGACTTCGGTGTATGATCTCAATTCTTTCGGCTTGATCGAGATGATCAAGCGCATGAACCAAGGCATATCGTTTTCCGGACGCCCGCTGAAACAAGGCACGAGCTTCGTCATCGGTGCGGCGTTCAATCCCAACGTCGATCGCATCGAGACGCAAGTGCGCCGCTTGCAGCGCAAAGTCGAAGCCGGCGCGGATTTCGTGATGACGCAGCCGTTGTTCGATTGGCGCAAGGCGAAGGAAGTTTATGAGGCCACGCGGGAATTTGGCCTGCCGATTTTTGTCGGAATTATGCCGCTTACCAGCGGAAGAAACGCGGATTTTCTGCACAACGAAGTGCCCGGCATTCAAATTCCGGAGAAGGTGCGGCAGCGCTTGTATCGCTTCGAAGGCGATCGCGCGCGCCGCGAGGGGGTGACCATCGCGGCCGAAGTTTTGGAAAGCGCGCTGGATTATTTCAACGGCATTTATTTGATCACGCCGTTCGTGCGCTATGAAATGTGCGTGGAATTGACGGAGATTTGCCGGCGTTTGGCGGGAAGAAATTTGCGGAAGGCCGCGGCGTGAAAGAGATTTTTTGTAAAAATCCAGCGAAGCTTCGCCTCAAACCGACAAGTAAGAATTTCGCTCACGGAAATGGAACTCTCACGGAAAAATTTTTAGATTCAATTCCGTGAGAGTTCAAATTTCGTGAGCCAAAAACTTGCTCTGTTTGTAAAGAATTTTGTGGCTCAAGATCATAGCCGCCTGAAGTTATAAGTGTCATTCTGCAAGAATCAGACTGTGTGAAAACGCTCGAATTTGTCATTGCGAGCGAAGCGAAGCAATCTCTAAATCCAATACGTGCACGCACCGGGATTGCTTCGCTGCGCTCGCAATGACGTTTTCACACAGTCTGAATCTTTTTAAGGAGCGCCGATTAAATAACTTTCCCATTTTGCGCGAGCTGTCATTCCCGCAAGTCTTTAAGCGGAAATCCATTTTACGCCGTCTGGATGCCCGATTAAAGCGCTCGGGCATGACAGATCAAATGAACAAGTTATTTAATCGGCATTCCTATGAGCGATCGCAGCTTCCCTCCCCGTCAATTTATCTCTACTGCTCCTGCGCCAGCACGAAATCACCCCTGCCGAGCGCATCGACAAAAAGAAAGTGGCGCTGCAATCTATGATAACGCCAAATTTGCCGGCGTTGCTGGCGGGAATGCTTGCTATCCACTTCGATCACGTCCGGCGCGCCTAACTGAATGAAAATCCTGCCGAAATCCGTTTTCCAGCCTTCGCGGTTCCCGCCGAATTTTTCATTGACAAAATCCACGCGTTGATAAAAAGAAGTCATGGCCTCGTTCCCGAAAGCCGCTTGTGCGCGATTGCGTTTTTCCCAAAAAGCGATCAACGTTTCGCGCTGGCAGGCGAGCGAAGAATCGGCAATAATTTTTTCCATGCTCTTGCGCTCGGAGGAAGATGCAATCAATGCGGCTTGCGCCAGCGCCTGTTGCAAATGCATGCCGGCCTCGGGAATGCCGTTCCAAATCAAACGAAATTTTTGCCGGGCGCTTTTTTTCATTTTGCCTTGCTGTACTTGCATCTCGAGCTCGTAGGCGCCGTAAGGCAAATGATCCGTCCAAATAGGCAGCATCATTTTTTCGAGCGCGGTCCGGCAGGGCCAGGGGCGTTGCTGATCCACCATAACTTTATTCTGGCGATTGCGCAAGATTTGCCGGACCTGCACCGGCGCGCCGTCCGGTTGAGATTTGATTTCAAGGTAGAAAAATAGATCCTGCCCCGGCGAGGAAGTGCTTTGAAAAAAACCGGGCGTGATGCTCGATCTGCCGGCACTATCGCTTTCCAATCGTGGCGTAATGATGAGATCGCTGAGCGCGAGCGCATCGTTATTGGCGGAAAAATTTTGCAGCGCTTTTTCAATCGATAAACTGGCTTGCCTGCCGCTGGCCGCGTCCGTGACCGTGACCGTCGCCGTATATTTTCCCGGCGGCAAATCAAATTCAAAACGGTCAAAATAATATTTGTGCAAGGAATTGGTTTCGGCGTAATCTTGCAGCCGGATTTTTTCCTGCGCTTCGCGCTCCGCCATTCCGAAACCGTCGCGATCTATTACCGCAATGCTGATTCCAAAGCGCGCCTCATATTCCTCGCCGGTTTTCACGAAGCTCAACGCGTCAATGGGCACGCCGGCCAGAATGATCAACCGGCTTTTGCCCGCGTCGGGCGAAGCGATATTGATCAATTCACATTGAAAAAACGGGGTTTCATTGGCACGCTCGGCGGAGGGAAAAGCAAAAGCTGCGGCGCACAACAGGTTTAAAAAAAGATATTTCATTCTTTCCGACTCCTTCGGAAATTTCTTTGCAGAGGGGATACAATCCACCGGCAAGCATTTGCCGGGAAGTCACATCCCTGTGATTATCAGTCGACTCTTTGAGCATTGTACGTTCAAGCGCGGCCTTCTGCGAACGCCGGAGTTTGGTAATATCTCAGTTGTTGAAAACGTCGCGCAGGCGTCCTGGTTGGAAACAAGATGCCCGCGCTACCAGGTGGCCGAAACATTACTGATCCGGTTATTTTCATCTTGCGATTCCTTGCGGTATTGCATAGTTTCTCACGCCGCAGAATCAAACGCAGTTAATTCTCTTTGCAAAAATTTAATACCCATGATGGATGACATATGAAGTTTTCGCTAAAAATAAATTTGATCGCCGGGTTTTGCCTTTCATTTGTTGCTAAAGTTTCATCCGCACCCGAGGCGCAATACGACAGTCTGGTTGCCAAAGGACAACGGCTTTTTGCACAATACCAACTCGCAGAAGCTCACAAAGCTTTCGAAAAAGCGCATCGCCTCGACCGGCGGGCGCGGGCGGCGCTCATCGGCCTGGGCAAGATTGAAGTGGAATGGGAAAAATGGGGCAAAGCGGACAATCGTTTTCAAGACGTGCTCAAGCGCGATCCAAACGATTTGGAAGCGAATTTGTATCGCGGCATTTGCTATCGCGAAAACGGCAAATTCAAAGCGCTGTTGTTGCGCAAATGGGATTTTGACAACGCGGCGGAGAAATTCAATTTCGTGCTGGGCCGCGATTCTTCGTTTCAAGACACGATTTATCAATTGGCAGTTTTGGAGCGTTATCGCGACCACTATGAAAAGGCCATCCAGCTTGGGCATACGGCGCTGCGTTTGCGGCCGGATCTTTCCAGTTCAGCGGTGGGGTTGTGCCGTTTTTATCGTTACTATCTCGACCATACCGGCAAAGAAGAAGCCGCCAAATGGCTGCAAGCGCAAACTTCGCCGTATGCGCGTTATGCTTTGGGCGAGCAGTATCGCTTGCAACGCAAATTTGCCGAAGCCGATTCGGGGTTTCGCGCTTTGATGGCGGAGGAAGTCGTCATGAACAAACAATGCGTGCGGCTGGCGCATACGCGCATTTATTACGAACAAGGCGTGGCGGCCGCGGGCCAGGAATCATTTTGGAATGCGGTTAATGCCATTGCTTCGCCCGCAGATGCCGATTTTATTTTTGAAGAGGTCAAATACATTCTCAGCGACGAAGAATTGCAGCATTACCGCCAATTGCATGAGCCCCGGCAATGGCAGGAATTTTTTCGCATCATGTGGAGCCGCCGCGATCCCACACCGGCCGCGGGCCTCAACGTGCGCCTGGCCGAGCATTATCGCCGATTAAATTATGCGGAGAAGCATTATGCGTTCGACGGCGTGCGCACGCATTTCAACAATCCCGACAAATTGAGTTACTTGAAATATCCGCAAGCCTACAAACTTAATCACGAGTTCAACGACAAAGGCCTGGTTTATTTGCGCCATGGCCAGGCCGATGACACAGCTTTGAACGTCGGCGCCAACAGCGAACCCAATGAATCCTGGCGCTATTTCAAAACGCCGGCGAGCGCAGAATTGGTTTTTCATTTTGTGATCGATGAAGGCGCAGTCGGCAACAACTGGCGGCTCACGCCGTTGCTCAATGACCCGGAAATGCTGGAAGCTCGCTTGAGCTGGGGCACAGTTTATTATCGTCTGCTCACCGCCTCGCCGGTGGAACGCATGGGCGTGGAGCAAGAGATGATTTCTGCCAGCACCAAATCCGTTGAAATCGGCTTCGAAACCGACCGCCATACGTGGGGCAAAAAGACCGAATCGCTGAACGCCTCTTTTTATAGCGCCATTTTTAAAGGAGAAGAAGGCCGGGACGTGCTAGAGTTGTACTATGCCATTCCCGTAAACGAACTGGCGCGTGGCCGTGAGCCAACAGCGAACGAAGCGATTTTGGAAAAAGGCATGGTCCTGCGCACGCTCGGTTATCAGGAAATTCACCGCAGCGACCGGCAAGTGAAGCTGGCGCTGCCCTCACACCCCCAAATTCTGCACGGCTTGTACATCGATGGTTATCGCGTAAGCGTGCCGCCGGATTCTTATTTGGTGGCGTTTCATGCGCGCCAAATCGATGTCGAGCCCAGCCGGTTGGCGGGTTATAGTGGCGGCATTGCCTTGCCGAATTTCAACCGCGCAAATTTTACCGTGAGTGATTTAGTGCTGGCGTTCGAAATCGAGCCGGCCAGCGGCGAGGGCGTGTTTGTGCGCAACGGTTTGAAGATTGTTCCGAATCCATATAAGAGCTTTGATCGGCAGAAGCCGGTCATGCTATATTTTGAAATTTACCATCTCAAACCAGAGGCGAACGGCAAGACTGCTTTCACGATCGAATATACCGTGCAATTGCTGGAAAAGAAAAAAGGCGCGCTCGGAAAAATCGGCGGAGTTTTTGGCGGCGGCGCCAAATCCAAAATTTCACTCTCGACCGAACGCGAAGGCGATTCACCCACGGCGCTCGAACAAATCGGTTTGGATTTAAGCAAAGCGGAGGCGGGAGAGTTTGAATTGACGGTGACGGTGAAAGATCGGCATGCCAAGAAAGAGGCAAAAGCGGCAAGCCGGTTGACATTGAATTGAAGCCTATCTTAAAAAAGCATCTTTGGGATTTCTGAAAAAGCTCTGCTTATGATTCTGAAATCATACGGAAGCTTACTTTTTGGGCGCCAACCTGCTCAATCGGTTTCTTTAGAGCAAAAGCGGTGAAATGTTCTTCGTGGGGATCAATGGCGTGAGCGCATTTTATCCTTAGAAATTTATATTTGATCTACAAAGAGATGCTGCAAAACCTCGTCAAGCACGCGCAGGCCACGCGCGTCGAGATTGTGATGCGCGAAGAACGCGAGAGTTTTTGGCTGGAAATATCCGACAACGGCCTGGGCTTCGACGAAGCCAATATCACGCTCGGCAACGGCTTGAAAAACATGCACCACCGCGCTTCGCGCCTCGGCGGGGTGCTGGAGATTGAAAGCAAGCCGCAGCAGGGCACGAGAGTGAAGCTGACGGTGAAAATACCGTAGACTTATGAATCAAGACCACGAACCAAAATCAGAGTTGATCCTCTATCGCACGGAAGATCAGAAAACTCGCCTGCAGGTGCGGCTTGAAGGTGGAACCGCTTGGCTCACCCAGATGCAGATGGCAGGGTTGTTTCAGACGACGCCGCAGAACATCACCATCCATTTGCGCGCGATCTTTGCCGAAAGTGAGCTGCAAGAAGAGGCAACTTGTAAGGAATACTTACAAGTTCGCCAAGAGGGCAGTCGTCAAGTGCAACGCACGATTAAACACTACAACCTAGACGTCATTCTCGCTGTCGGCTATCGCGTGCGCAGTCCGCTCGGCACGCAGTTCCGGCAATGGGCCACGGAACGTTTGAGAGAATACGTCGTCAAAGGCTTCGCTCTGGATGATGAGCGGCTCAAGCAAGTGGGCGGTGGTGACTATTTCGACGAGCTGCTCGCGCGCATTCGCGACATCCGCGCATCCGAAAAATTATTCTATAAAAAGGTTTTGGAAATTTATGCGATGAGTGTTGACTACGACGCGCGCGCCGAAGCCACGCAGCAATTCTTCGCCTCGGTGCAGAATAAAATGCACTGGGCTGCGCACGGTCAAACTGCCGCCGAAGTCATTGCGGTGCGTGCTGATGCCGCCAAACCCAACATGGGACTCACCAACTGGCAGGGCAAACGCATTCGCCGCCAAGACGTGGCGGTTGCAAAAAACTACTTAACGCAGGGCGAGCTTGAGGCGCTGAACTTGATCGTCAACGCTTATCTTGATTTCGCGGAGCTGCAAGCGCTCAACCGGCGCACGCTGACTATGCGTGATTGGATTGCGAAGTTGGATGACTTTTTGAAACTCTCTGAACGAAATATTCTAACTCACGCCGGGCGAATTTCACATGAGCAGGCGCAGCAGAAGGCGGAGGCGGAATTCGAAAAATTCCGTGCGTTGACCGGCGACGAACCTTCGCCCGTGGAGCGGGATTTCGAAGCCGCAGTGACAGAAGTAAAGCGATTGGCCGGTTCACGAAAAAGTAAGAAGCTTCCCAAGAATAAAAATCGGTGAAAATACCGTGATCGCGGGATGGCATGTGGAAGAGGCTTTTTATAATTTCGAAAAACAGAAACTGATAACTCTTGCCGGTTATCCCCCAGCGAACCTTTCAAGAACGTACTGCAACGTTAAGTCGCTGCTGATCTCCCTGTCATTCTAATGCTCATGAAAAATTTTCATCCGGACATTTCCTTCACACCTCAACTGATCATGGAAGATAAATCCATAACCGTCTTGTTGATCGAAGACAACGCCGCGTATCGCGCCACGCTCGCGGCTGTGATCGAGCAGAGCGAGGAGATGGAATGCCTGGCCGCCTGCGAATCGTGCGAAGCGGCGATACAAGGGCTCGTTGAAAGATGCGCCCGCGGAAAATATCATCGCGTCCATCGGCGAAGTGTTGCGCGGCGGCGCGCCGATCAATCCGCAAATCGCGCAAAAAGTTCTCGAGCTGTTTTCGCGTCTCGCGCCGCCGCCGCAGGATTACGGCCTCACCGAGCGCGAGTAAGATATTCTCAAATGCTTGGTGGAGGGATCATCAAAAAAACAAATCGCCGGCCATCTCACCATCAGTTTTCACACCGTCGATACCCACCTGAAAAATCTGTTGCGTTTTACTTTGGCTGTAATTACTTTGTATTCCATGAAAACAAGAATCATACAAATTGGCAATTCTCAAGGGATTCGAATTCCCAAAGTCCTGCTTGAGCAAAGCGGCTTGCTTGGCGAAGTTGAGCTCGAAGTGAAAGATCGGCAAATCATCATTCGAACTATTCACCAACCTCGCGAAGGCTGGGACGGTCGATTTCAAGCCCTGGCTGAGAATGGCGACGACGAATTGCTTGACAGGAATGCCCTGCCTTATCAAAGCAGTTGGGACGAAAAAGAATGGACCTGGTAAATGGCCATTAATCGCTTTGAAGTCTATCTTGTCAATCTCGACCCCACTGTAGACAAAGAAATACAGAAAACGCGCCCCAGTCTCATCATCTCGCCAGGCGAAATGAATCGTCATATTGGAACGCTAATAATCGCCCCTTTAACCACTCACGGACGAGATTATCCCACCCGAGTCGCCTGTAAATTTCGGGGGAAAGATGGACAAGTTGTTCTTGATCAAATACGCACCGTTGACAAATCTCGACTAGTGAAACTATTGGGCAAGATCGAGAGGAAAACTCAAACCAAAGTATTGTCAGTTTTGCAAGAAATGTTTTCTGAATAATTGAGGAATTGCAAGCATTTTCAGACTCCAAAAGACGGAAGCAGCTTTTTCTCTCTTGATCCTTCAAAATACCGTGATTACGGGATTGAGAGGCCACGCGCAATTTTGTAGCTTAAATTAAAACGCTGCCCCCGCAAAGGGGCCTGAACATGTCCCATAATTTTTTACTGGACACTGAGATTTAGATTCATTATGTGGAATGAGTTGCTGGAGCAGTATCACTATTTGGGGCGTGGGCCGTTGTGCGGGGCGCAGATGCGCTATTTGATTGAAAGTGAGCGTTATGGTTATATCGGCGGTTTTGCGTTCAGCGCCGCGGCC
>Ga0247727_10002099_pt1 | contig 46122 bp, 37 predicted proteins | sample WisWelCaveWW1625_FD_202498 | JGI IMG/M metagenome (GOLD analysis project Ga0247727, IMG submission 202498) | Biofilm microbial communities from Wishing Well Cave, Virginia, United States - WW16-25 | ecosystem: Environmental > Aquatic > Deep subsurface > Groundwater > Cave microbial mat | place...
CCGCATTGCGATGGACATGCTGCGCGACGCCCGTGCCCAGTCGCGCCACGACACAACCCGCACGTTGCACCACGCCAGAGCCGCTTAGAAGCCCTTCTCAGCCCGGTAACGATGCGATAGTCTCGAAAAAAGAGACTTCTCGCTGATCCCCACCGACCCCCGCCGGCTCGTCCGGCTGGTGAAGGCGATTAGCGGGCTATAACGCGACGTGGCCCACTCTCTCTCTTCTTCCTCCACCTCTGCCTGTGGCGGGGGTGGAGGAAGAAGAAAAAAGGATTGGGTGTTGCCGCTCCCTAGCCGCTCAATCAGGCGTTCCTGCCAGGCAAGCTGGCCGGGGACGGTGGAGATCAGCGAGAAGTCTCGAAATTCAGAGCAGAAAAACAACCGCCCCGGCGATAACGAATGTGGGGTGGACCGAGGACGCAGGTGTACGTGTCGGTGTAGGGTGGGCCGAGTCTTCGAGGCCCATCAATCTGACACGCGGAATTCATTGATCGTTGGTGGGCCTCGAAGACTCGGCCCACCCTACGAAATTTCCACAATTGGGGGAACGTGACATGTCCAACGTCAGAATCGCGACGCGCAGAGAATTCCTCGGCTACGGCTTGGGTGTGGTCGGCATCGGGAGTGTGCTGCCTGATTACCTGATCCGAACGGCACTCGCCGGGCCGCAGGCGCAGGCGGGTCAGAAGGTCTTGGTCGTCGTGCAGCTCAACGGCGGCCACGACGCCATGAGTGCCCTGGTCCCGTACGGCCAAGAGGAGTATGCCAAGCTGCGGAACTTCACGCGCATCAGAGACAACGAGGTGATCAAGCTGAACGCCGAACTCGGCCTGCACCCGAACTTGGCCGGCTGCAAGCAAATGCTCGATCAGGCATCCTTCGCCGCGCTGCCGGGCGTCGGCTATCCGAACCCAAACTTGAGCCACTTCCATTCGCAGGACATCTGGCACACGGCCGACATGCGCGGCCGGCAGATTCAACCGACCGCGTACGGCTGGATCGGCCGCGCCGCCGACATCGGATTCCAAGGCAATCCTGACCCGAAAGTTGCCCTCGCAGTGGGCACCGGTGCCGCGCCGATCGCCATTCAAGGCAAGGAGCATCCCGGCATCGCGTTCGACGTGCCCGATTCATTCCGCTACATCGGCGACCGCGGCGATCAACAGCGCGGGGCGATTTACCGCCAGCTCAACGAGTTGGCCAAGGACAAACCGCAACCGCTGCAGGAACTGCACTTCGTCACGCAATCGGCGATCGCGGCCAACACCTCGAGCGACCAAATCCGCCAAGTCGCCGCCGCGTACAAGCCGACCATCGAGTATCCGAACACGGGTCTTGGTCGAAACCTGCGCAGCATCGCCGGGCTGATCGCGGGCGGCCTCAGCACGCGCATCTATTTCACGTTCCACGGCGGCGGCTTCGACACGCACGTCAATCAGCGTCCGCACCACGACAACCTGATGCGCGAGCTGAACGACGCGATCGTGGCGTTCTACAAGGACCTCACCGCACAGAAGCAAGCTCAGCGTGTGCTGACCTTCACGACCAGCGACTTCGGCCGCACCGCCCGGGAGAACGGCGGCAAGGGCACCGACCACGGCGCCGCAGCCGGCATGTTCATGTTTGGGCCGGGTGTGAAACCAGGCGTTCATGGCGCCCACCCCAGCCTGAAAGACGTCATCGGCGGCGGCGGCGACTGGCTGAAGATGACCACCGACTACCGCAGCGTCTACGCCACCGTGCTGGAAAAGTGGTTCGCGATTCCCAGCGAGCCGGTCCTCGGAGCCAAGTACCCGCTGATCGATTGCATTGCCGGCTAGCAATCTTCACATGGCGTGCGAGTGCAACACTAACCCGATGCGCGAGCGAGGGCCTTGGCTCACAATTCACGAGGGCCTCGCTGAGGCATCGGGTTAGTGTGCGAGTTTACGCGGGTCTACTTGTTTCGTGGCCCCGATAGCCGGGCGCCTTCCCCACCGCCGAGTCGCGCCGGACGCGAGGGCAGCGGCCTGTTGGCTGTGACGCTGCCAAAATTCTTAATAAAGTGGATATAACTTATTGACATTGGCGCACCGGCGGTTAGGCTATGCAGTTGAATATCGAGAAGGGCGCCATGTTCACGGACTTGGTCGAACGTGGCCGGAGTCGAAGGATCGTGATCGCGGGAGGCGGCGGACCCTGCCTCGCTACCCCAGCAATTAACCGCCGTCCCGCTGGCTGCCAACCGGTGCCGTTGCCCGGCAACCAAGTGCGCAAGAAAAGCCACTGGCCGTTGTTGCGAGCTGCGGCGATTGCCCGAAGGGAGTGTCTGCGGACTCCGCGAAGACGAATTTGACTCTTCTCGATGCGCGAAGTCTGCAGGCATGGTGAACATAATGGTGGGAACAAATAGCCGCTGTTAAAGGAGGATGACCGATGAAAGCGAAATTGAAATCCGTTTTGCTGTTCGGTGCGTTTTTGGGCTGGTGGTGTGTTGCGAGTCTGTCGGCGGCCCAGGAACAAGATTCAGTTGCGGCCGTCAAAAAGGCGACGGAGGAACTGACGGCGGCCGACAAAGTGGTAGTGGGAGCACGGGGTGCTCTACAAGCGGCCAAGGACAACCTCGACACCAGCCGCTTTAACTCTCCGTCCTACAACGCCAGGGTTACCGCCCAGCAGGCACAAGCGGCCAAAGACAAGTTCGACAAGGCCGAGCCAAAGGATAAAGAAGATGCGCTGGAGTTGTACGAACTGGCTCAGGAGTTGGCCGAACAACGAAAAGCAGAACTGCAAGCAGCCGAAAAAGTGCTGCCGCAAAAGGCCTTGATCACGGCGCAGGAGACCTTGAAGAAAGCGACAGAGCCGGAAAAGGAAGCGGCGGAAAAGCTAGCCAAGGAGAAGGATGCTGCGACCAAGGCGACAGCGCAGAAAGCCAAAGAAGCGCAGGATGCCGCCACTGCCGCTCAGGCCGCTTTGGAAAAAACCGTGGCCGCGCTGAAAGCGGCCGAAAAGCCCGCCAACGATTCCGCCCAAGCGGCCAAGGACACCGAGCAAAAAGCGGCCGCCGCTCAGGCGGCTCTCGACAAGGCCACAGCGGAAAAAAACACCGCCGAACAGACAGCCAACCAGCAACGCCAAGCTCTTGATGGGGCCCCGATCAAAATTTCCGTTGCCAAAGCGGCAGCCTTCGGTGGCCTCAAACCGCTGCCCGAATCCGCCTGGGACTATGCCAAGGCCCGACATCTGCTCGTCCGCGCCGGGTTCGGCGGCACTACAGACGAAGCCGCTCGGCTGCACACTTTGGGATTGCACCGCGCGGTCAGTCACCTCGTCGATTTCAAAAAACAACCACCAGCCGACATCGCTTTCGTGGCCTACCCCAAAGAACGGCCGCAGAATCACGAGGCTGCCTTGTCCGGTGAGGAACAGCGCCGGTTGCGCGATAAGCGAGTCGGGCAAGACCGCCAGCAGATCCAGAACATGCGGATTTGGTGGCTGCGGCGGATGATCGAGTCGCCCAGACCTTTGGAGGAAAAGCTGACCCTATTCTGGCACGGCCAAATCCCGGTGCAGTACAGCGACGTGGGCGACAGTTATTACATGTATCTGCAGAATGAGCTGTATCGTGACAACGCGGCCGGCAATTTCGCCACTCTGCTCTACGGCATCGCACATGATGCCGCCATGCTCAAGTACCTCAACAACGACACTAACGTCAAAGGGCGGGCGAACGAGAACTTGGCTCGCGAGATCATGGAACTCTTCAGCATGGGCCGAGACCAAGGCTACAGTGAGGTCGACATTCGCCAGGGCGCCCGAGCCTTGACCGGCTACACCTACGATTCCTGGACCGGCCAGTTCCGTTTCATCTCGGACCGTCACGATACGGAGCCCAAGACGATCTTCGGCAAGACGGGTAACTGGAGCGGCGATGATTTCACGCGGTTGATTCTCGAAACTCCCTATCCGGCGAAATTCGTCGCTCGTCAGATGTTCATGTTTTTTGCTCACCTGGAGCCGTCCATCGACACCATCGAAGCCCTGGCAAACGTTTTGCAGCTCAACAATTACGAGCTGGCGCCGATGCTGGAGAACCTGTTCCTGTCCGAGGAATTCTACAGTCCTCGGGCCATGAGTACGGAGGTCAAGAGCCCGGTCCAACTAGTGGTGGGGCTGCACCGTGACCTGGGTCTTAAGAGCGCGGATTACGCTTATTTGGCCTCGGCCCTGCGCGGCATGGGCCAAGACTTGTTCGAGCCACCCAGCGTCTTTGGCTGGCAACCTGGCCGTTCCTGGATTACGACCAGCCGCATTCTGGGCCGCTACAACGTCTTGGCGGAAATCCTGGAGAGAAGGCCGCGTGGTGGTAAGACCGGGGTGGATGTGGTCGGAACTCTGTTGGCCGGAAAGAACTTCCAAAACCACGCCGAAGTGGTGGACTACCTGGTGAAATGCTCGTGGACGGTCCCGCTACCCGAGAGCAAGCGGCAGGCGTTGATTGAGTTTCTCCAGCCTCTTCCCGAGCCGGCGAAATGGGCGGCAGATTCCGGCCCGGTCAATGCCCGCTTGACTCACCTGCTGGCCATGCTGATGTGCTCACCTGAGTATCAGTTGAACTAGGAGAACCTTTGTTACCAGACACGCAACACTCTTTTTTGGAGGGATTGACCAATGACTCGTTCCAGGATTGCGACCCGGCGAGATTTCCTGACCCAGGGACTTGGACTCGTTGGCGTCGGCACAGTACTGCCGAACTTTCTGGTGCACACTGCTTTGGCTGGGCAGCAGACTCAAGGCGGGGACCATCGCGTAGTGGTCCTGGTCGAAATGAGCGGTGGCAACGACGGTCCCAGCGCCTTGGTGCCCTACGCAATGGACGGCTACCACCGCCTGCGCAAGATGACCCGCATCAGCGAGCAACAGGTGATCCGCCTCAACGATGAGGTGGGGCTGAACCCGAACCTGCGGCCCTTCAAAGAGCTGCATGACCAGGGCAAGTTCGCGGCCATTCCGGGGGTCGGTTATCCCAACCCCAATTACAGCCACGAACAGGCCATGTACATCTGGCACAGCGGCGACCCAACCAAACGCCTGAACATCTACGACTCTGGCGGGGGAGCGGGTGGCGGTGGCCGTTCTGATGCTGTCGGCTGGATCGGACGCTACGCCGATTCCACGTTCAAAGACGCCTCCGATACCCAGCCGACTATCGCCGTTGGCGGCACCGGCAGCAGGTTTTGGCTGATGGAGGCCCATCATCGCCCCTGCTTGAACATTGAAGATCCGGCAGCGTTTGGTTTCCGGTACGGCCAAACGGAACCACTGTATCAGCGCCTCAACGCCGTCGATGCGGCAAAGCAGAACCAGATCGCTGAGTTGGAATACATCACCCACACGGTGATGCAGGCCAACGCCACCAGTCAGCGCATTCAGGAAGCCGCGGTCCGGGCCAAGACTAACACCGCAAACTACCCCGGCTCTGGGCTTGGCAATTCGCTGCGGACCGTGGGCGCGTTAATCGGTGGTGGATTGTCCACGCGCGTGTTCTTCGTGCGTCAAGGCGGTTACGACACGCACTCGGGTCAACGAGGGGGACACGACAACTTGATGGCTGATTTGTCCAACTCGATCGCAGCGTTCCACCGCGACATGACGAACCAGGGCAACGCCAACCGCGTTCTGATCATGACCTTCAGCGAGTTCGGCCGGACTGTCGCCGAAAACAATAGCCAGGGCACCGATCACGGCTCGGCAACCCCGATGTTCATCGTGGGCAATGGTGTCAAGGCAGGCGTGCATGGTCACCATCCGAGCTACGAGCACTTTAACCCTCAGGGGCATTTCATCCCGACCCGTGACTTCCGCAGCGTCTATGCGGCCGTCCTGGAAAAATGGCTAGGTACCCAGTCCCAGCCGATCCTGGGTGGAACTTTCGCGCAGCTCGATTGCATCGCCTAGTACAGTCTCGCAGAACAAACTGTCTGAATTGGGACACTAACCCGAAGCGCCAGCGGAGGTCGGCAGACTTCTCGATGGCGCTTCGGGGGCGTGTTCTCCAGTTCCTCGCTCGCGATTCGGGTTTGATGTGTTCGGCGGATTTTCAATGCGGAGTTGCACTCACTCAGAGTGCTTTGCTCACGCCGGGCATCGCGCACGCATACAGACCATCCGGGCCGGGCTGGATCGGCGGCTGGGCGTCCCACGCGATGCGTTTCGGCATGAGGTCGAGGTTTGAGTTGAACGCCTCGTCCCAACCGACGATCTTGCCGGAATACGAAGCCATGCGGCCGAGGATGGCGGTCATCGTGCTGGTCGAACCGTAGTCGGCTTCGTTGTATGGCTCGCCCGATTGAATCGCGGCGAAGAAGTCGTCCATCTCCACTTGATGCCCGACCGCCACGGCGAGTCCTTTTCTCTTCGCTTCCTCATTGGCGGCCAGGACGCGGCGAACGCCCGGGGCATCGGTAGCCACAGGTTTCTCCATGAAGACGTGTTTGCCCGCGCGAACAGCCGCCTCGAAGTGGGCGGGCCGAAAACCAGGGGGCGTACACAAGAGCACCGCCTCCACGCCGCTTTCGATCGCACGCTGGTAGGCGTCCAGTCCCACGAAGCGGCGGTCTTCCGGCACATCCACGCGGTCGCGGTCGGTTTGGGCGGCGAGACCTTTCAGGCTCTGATCGATTCGGTCTCCAAAGGCGTCGGCCACGGCCACCAGCCGCACATTGGCCTTGGTCTGGAGGGCGTTCAGGGCGGCGCCGGTCCCTCTACCACCGCACCCGACGAGTGCGATGCGCACCGTGTCGGTGCCCGCGGCGTGGACGGCAGGCACCAGACCCACGGCCAAACCGGCCGACGCGGACGCCTTGAGAAACTCACGCCGAGACGAATCCCCGTGCGACTTCACGCTTCGCGGCTCGTTCATGACGGACCTCCCTTTGATCTCCCGAATCTTCTTGAAGTCTTGATTAACAGAGTCTACTTTACAGGTTAATGAAATGAAAGCTGGCCTTGGACATTGATTCGAACTGGGAGACTGTCGCCATGAATTGTCGATCGTTTTTCAGAACGGGTGCCGCCTTTGGTATCGCGAGCCTGCCTCACGCAGGTCGGGCCGACGCGAAGCATCGCCTATTCTTGTTCAGCGTCCAGACGATTCTGGTCGCGCTCGTCCCGTTTGCTTGCTGCTTCGCAGCATCTGCATCCGGCGGCTCGACGCAACGCACTGGGGCGGTGGTCCCGGATCCGCGGCACATCTCGAACGGCTGGAACATCCCCAGCGAAGGTTACGCGGACCAGCCGTACATCTTGAAGACGGACGACGGCGCGTGGCTATGTGTCATGACCACGGGCAAAGGCGTGGAGGGCGCCAGCGGTCAGCACGTCGTCTCGCTGCGCAGCACCGATCGAGGCCGCACGTGGAAGATGCCGGTGGATATCGAGCCGGCCGACGGGCCGGAGGCTTCCTACGCGGTGCTGCTCAAGGTGCCGCGTGGGCGCGTGTACGCTTTCTACAATCACAACACCGACTACGTGCGCGAGGTGAAGCGCGAGGACGGCGGCGTCTACAAGCGAGTCGATTCGCTCGGGCATTACGTTTTCAAATATTCCGATGACCACGGCCGCACCTGGTCGGCGAAACGCTACGACGTGCCGGTGCGCGAATTCGAGTGCGACCGACAAAACGTGTACGGCGGCAAGCTACGGTTCTTCTGGAACGTCGGCCGGCCAGTTGTGCTAGGCCACGCCGCGATCTGCGTGCTGCACAAGGTCGGGGCGATGGGACCGGGCTTCTTCGCGCAATCAGAGGGTGCGTTTCTGAAGAGCACGAACATCCTCACCGAGCGCGACCCGGAGAAAATCATCTTTGAAACACTGCCGGACGGTGACATCGGACTGCGTACACCCCCGGGCGGCGGGCGTGTCGCCGAGGAGCAGAGCATTGTCGCGCTCAGCGACGGCTCGCTCTATTGCGTCTATCGCACCGTGGACGGCTGGCCCGCGTGCTCCTACAGCCGCGACGGCGGGCACACGTGGACAACACCCGCGTACGCAAGCTACACGCCCGGCGGCCGGCGCATTAAACATCCGCGTGCCGCGAACTTCGTGTGGCGCTGCTCGAATGGGAAATTCCTCTACTGGTTCCACAACCACGGTGGGCCGATTATTGGCAAAATGGCGGTGGACCCGAGCGGGCGATCCGGCAGTCCTTACGACGACCGCAACCCGGCTTGGCTCGCGGCCGGCGTCGAACGCGACTCGGGCGGGGAAAAAGGGGTCGGGAGTCTTTTGCCGGAACGGCCCGACGGGTGCTTCGCACAAAAGACTCCCGACCCCTTTTTCCCCGCCGGTAAAGTCATCTACTGGTCTCAACCCGAGATTCTGCTCTACGACGACGACCCGTTCATCCGCATGAGCTATCCCGATCTCGTCGAAGACGGCGGCAAGTTCTACGTGACGGAAACGCAAAAGAACATCGGCCGCGTTCACGAAGTCCCGCCGAAACTGCTGGACGGCTTATTCAACCAATGGGACAACAAGACCATCGCGACCGACGGACTCGTCATCGATCTGCCCGGCGACAAGCCAATGCCTCGCGAGGTCGCGATGCCGAAGCTGTCGGAGTTCCACACTCGCGACAACCAACGACCCGATTACGGCGGCAAGGACCTGCGCACCGGCTTCAGCCTCGACCTCTGGTTGCAACTCGACTCGCTGGCGCCGGGCCAAGTGCTGTTGGACAGCCGTGACGATATCGGCAAAGGCATTCTCGTATCGACCACCGACATCGGCACCATCAAGCTGACGCTCCACGATGGCCGTAGCGAATCGAGTTGGGATTGCGACCGCGCCGTGCTGCAAGTGGGCAAACTCCATCACGTGGTGATCACCGTTGATGGCGGACCGAAGATCATCACGTTCGTCGTGGACAACGTCTTGTGCGACGGCGGCGACGAGCGTCAGTTCGGCTGGGGCCGATTCAGCCCGATGCTGCGCGCGCCTAACGGCGCGCCGACGCTGAAGATCGCTGCGGGCGTCCGCTCGCTGCGTATTTACAACCGCGCCCTGCGCACGAGCGAAGCGGTGGGGAACTTCCGAGCTGGGTCCTGACCGCCTTGAAGGGAGGTTCGATGAAAAATCTGACATGTCGGATCGTAGTGCTCTCCATGATGGGAGCATGCGTGGCACACGCGGAGCCGCCGCTGGCGCTGCACCCGAATAACCCGCACTATTTCTTGTTCCGCGGCTATCCGCCTGTGCTGATCACGTCGCGTGAACACTACGGGACTGTGCTCAATCTCAACTTCGATTACGTCAAGTACTTGGATGCGCTGGCGGCCGACGGCTTGAACCTGGCCAAGGTACAACCAATAAAAAGGCAGGTTGGGAAACCTGCCCCACAATTTCTTGCAAGCGAGATAGGGAATTCCGAGAGTCCCTATGCCGCGTGGGCTCACGGTCCGTCGAGAGATCCGTCGTTCTTTCCGATCGCCGTGTGGCTGCAGAGTCCGCGCAACGTGGCGGCCTTCAAAGAGGCTGGAATAAACGTCTACGTGGGACTATGGCGAGGTCCCACGGCGGAGCAACTCGACAAACTCGGGGCCGCGGGGATGAAAGTAATCTGTGCGCAGAACGCCCTCGCGCTGGAGCGAAGAGACGACACGACCATTATTGGCTGGATGCACGGCGACGAGCCGGACAACGCCCAGCCCAAGTCCGGCGGCGGATACGGGCCGCCGAACGCACCGGAGACCATCGTCGAAGGATACCGCAAGATCCGTGCGGCCGATCCATCGCGGCCCGTGCTTTTGAATCTGGGCCAGGGCGTCGCGTGGGACGAGTGGCACGGCCGCGGTGTTCGCAGTCGCCACCCGGAAGACTACCCGGAGTACATCCAGGGGAGCGATATCGCGTCGTTTGACATCTATCCGGTCGTTCACGACAAGCCGCAGGTCACAGGAAACCTTTGGTACGTGGCTCGGGGCGTCGAACGATTGCGCATGTGGTCGAAGGGCGAAAAGATCGTGTGGAACTGCATCGAAGCGGCCCGCATCAGCAACCCCAACGTCAAGCCGACCGCCGCTCAGATCAAAACGGAAGTCTGGATGTCACTCATCCACGGCTCTACCGGGATCCTCTACTTCGTACACCAGTTCAAACCGGATTACGTCGAGGCGTCGTTGCTGCGCGATGCGGAACTCCTTCGCGGCGTGACCGAAATCAATCGGCAGATTCACTCGCTCGCGCCCGTCCTGAATAGCCCGACTATTCGCGACGGCGCCGTGGTCACCAGTTCGAACCCCGACGCCTCCGTCGCCGCGCTGGTCAAGCGTCACGGCGCAGCGACTTACGTCTTCGCCGTCGCCATGCGCGACACCGCGGTGAAAGCGTCGTTCACGATCCGCGATGGGCCGCGCGAGGGAGCAGCCGAAATCCTGAGTGAGTCCCGGTCCATCCCCGTCCGCGACGGCCGCTTCGAGGACGAGTTCAAGCCTTACGCCGTGCATCTGTACCGCATCGAATAGCCCGACCGCAGCGCCGGGGTTCAACGGCTGCAAGCCAGCTCACTGTGGAATCTCGCAAACCACTCGAAAGCCGACGTTGTAGATGCCTTGCCAGGCGGGATAGCCGAGGCGAAATGAAGATCGGGCGCGGTGCGGCCGGTCGTGCCAGGAGCCGCCACGCACGACTTGCCGGTCAGTGCGAGAGCTGCCGCGAGTCTCGGTGGGTGAGTCGCTGGCGGGTGACGGCAGTGCAAACGGTTGGTACGTCGAACGGGTCCATTCCCAGACGTTGCCGTGCATGTCGTGGAGACCCCAGGCATTGGGCGCGTAGGAGCCGACCGGGGCCGCGACCATCTGGCCGTCGTCGAAGCGATCGTCGCGTGGCAGCCATGCTTGTTTGGAGTTGTGGCTGTAGTCGCGAAAATGTTCCAGGTTACGGTCGCCCAAGTTTGCGAAGCGCGAAAAGTCGGTGTTGAGGTCGCCGTAAGAGAATGGTGTCGCGATGCCCGCGCGGCAGGCATACTCCCACTCGGCTTCGGTCGGCAATGTGAATTGCTCGCCGGCCTTTTCGGAAAGCCACGAGCAGAACGCCGTGGCGTGATCCCACGAGACGCGGACGGCCGGTTGACGCGGCAGGTTGAGCGGAAAGCCGGGCGTCGAGGTGATGCCGTAGGTCTGCACGAAGCGGCTGTCGTGGCGCGGGGTGAACTGAGCGAATTGTTCGTTGGTCACTTCGTAGCGGCCCATCCAGAACGGTTTTGTGACTTGAATCCGAGTCGGTCGTTCGTCGGCCTCTCCGGTCGTGTCGCCCATGTCGAATTCGCCCGCTGGGATCAGGACCAACTCAAGCTTCACGCCATTGCCCAGGTCGATGGTGCGAGTAGTATTCGGTCCGGCGGCGGCCTGGCGACGTCTTGCCTCGGCGGCATCGAACGGCCAGCCGTCCACTGGCACAGATGCGGTTTCAGTCTCAGGCAATGGCGGCGGCAGAATGGGCGCGATGGATTCGGTGCTCTCCGGAGGGATCGTCTCGGGATCCTCATCGATGCCGGCGTAGGTTCGGCGTAGCTCGCGGCGCCGGTCGCGCTGGGTGCCGACACGCTCGCAGCCTTGAGCCTCTTGCCAGGTGCCGTGGAACGGCGCGTTCAAGTCGATCCAGGTGACCAGGCGCTGCCACGCAGCGGCGTCGAGTTGCACGTTTCGGTGTCCCTTTTCCAGAAGCTGAACCAACTCGGATGTGTTGGCGTGGTATTCCGCCGGCGCCAGGAGATGAATGTCGGATTCAGGGCCTGGCCGCCGGACGTAGCGCTGGAGTTCCAGATAGGCCGGCGAGAAGCCGTGTTCGTCCGTGGCCGGCTGGCGCGAGAGGTTTGGAATCGTCGCAACGTCGCCACGCGGCTGGCCGTCGTGACAGCCGACGCAATAGCGATCGAGCACAGGTTTCACGTCACGATGGAAACTGAATCCGCCACGCGTGCCGAGCCACGGGGCGATCTCCGAAACGCCGCGTTGCTCGGCCAAGGTGGCTCGTGGTGGTGGGCTGGTCTGAGGCGGCGCGTGGCAGCCGACGCACGATTGAGTCTCGCCCGGCATCGCCGTCATCCAACTGCGCATGAGTTGGAGCGCCCGGCCACGCTCGTCCAGCGGCTGAAGCGAGATCGGCGTGTTGGCCGGGACCCGGAACATCGCCGAGCCGTCTTCGTAGACCGGCACCGTGCCCAGCACCTGCTTGACCACGTCCCACGACGAGTTGACGCCGATCGCTCGCGAATCGTCCGCCATGTTCTGGTAGGCGTAGTGGTACGCGATCAGGCGGAGCTTTTTGACTTGGCCGCGTGGGACGCCGTCGAGCCCGCGGCCTGCGTACACATCGGTCACGTGTACGACAGCGTCCGAGCGGGTCCAGTCCGTCGTGTCGGGAATCGTCGGCGGTCGCGGCGTCGGTCGCAGCGGGATGGGTTCGAGCAGATCGTGCGTGTCGTCCTCGTGAATGAGCAGCATGTTGTCGAACACATCGACCAGGTAGATTGCCCACGGCGTCGTCTCATTCAACTTGCACGAGACGAGAAAGTATTTATCGCTCAGCGGAAGCGGCTGCAGGAACCGCGGCCATGTGCCCGCGACGAGCCGGTCGTTGATGACGGGTTCGACCTTCTGGCCGCGGCCGGGAATCCGCTGGACCACACCGTCAGCCTCGTGGCTGCCCTGCGCCGGATCGAACAGCACCAATTCGCCGCTGCGACGGGCGACGTGATGGCCGGTGACGATGCCCACCAGCTTCGTCGGGTGATTCGGCATTGGGCGGGCGTAGAAGATGCCGTTTGGCCAGTACGAATTGCTGCCGTACATCGCTCGCTGGCCAGTGCCGTCGGGGTTCATCTGAAAGAGTCGCCGACTGAAAAAGTGCGGAATGTCGGTGTACTCCCATCGCGTGTAGAGCACTCGCCCGTCGCCGAGCACGGTCGGGCACCAATCCTGATCCTGCTCGAACGTGAGTTGACGCACGTTGCCGCCGTCGGCGTCCATGCGATAGAGCACGGCTACGTAATCGCGTCCGCGCACGCAGGGCACTCCGGCAAAACTAGCCGTGGAACAAAACATGATCCGGCCTTCGGGCAGATAGCAAGCGTCGAAGCTGTCCACGTCGCCTTGATCGCGACTCACCTGTCGCAGCCCGGTGCCGTCGCTGTGAATCTCGAAAACGTGCCAGCACCCGTCGTCGCCGCCGGACATCGAGAACAGCAGGCGATCCGCATCCCAGTGCAGGTCCACGTCGCCGACGAACCGACCGCCCTCGGGCCGGTAGAGCGTCGAGAGCGAGCCGGCGGGCGAGACTGGCGATAGAACAGAAAGCTCGTTGTCGTAGCCAGTCTTCGACAGGCTCGCATTGCTCGCCCAGTTGAAAGGCAGACTGGGTTGAAACTGGGTGGCCCCCCGCTTGACCAAAATCAGCCGGTCGAAATTCAAAAGCGGGTTGGCCAAGAGCGCCTCGGATCGCAGGGTATCGAGGTCGGCACGCACTTTGGCGAACAGCCCGGCATCCCGATTTGCCGTTGCCTCTGCGGCCAGTTTTTCGATTGCGTCCAGTCGCGCCAGAAATTCGTCGCCGCGCGGGTATGTTTGCGCGTTCATGGTGGTCAGGTCGAGGATCGCCAGCCGAAGCGAACTGAACTGGTGAAGCAACTCGCGTCGCCGCGTCTCGTCCGGGAGCAAGCGTTCGCCGGCAGCGTGTGCCTGAGATCGCAGGAAGAGTTCGCGAACCTGCCACAGCTCGTCGCGACTCTTTGCTCGTGCCGCCAATCGCATCGCTTCGGCGCGAAGTTCCAGATCATCGATCACCACCGCGAATCGCTCGGCCAATTCCCGTGCGTCGCCGGGGGACCAATCGAGACGCCACATGCCGCTCCTTCGTTCCGCTTCCATTTCGCGCCGCAGAGCCGTGTCGGGAAAATCTCGTCGCACCAGTTGCCACAACTCCTCCCGCGCCCGTGTCGCGGAATCTGCCTGCGGCCCGATGACAGGAAATGTTGAGAAATAGAGCTGCGCGACTTCGCCGTACGCGAGTTTCTCGTAGTCCAGGGCCGGTCCGGCTTCAGTCGAATGCCCGGTGAAAATCGTACCCCACGGCCGTCTCGCCTGCTCCGTTGCCTTGCGCCACGGATCCACAGCATCGGAAATCCGCGGCTTCGGGTCCAGCGCGATCCGCACCAGCAACTCATGCCGGCTCTGCGACAAATTCAAAGCCAGTTCCGCGGGTTTGACCTGCACGTCAGGCGACCACAGGTCATGCGCGATCCGGCCACGCACCGTCGGCAGGACGATCTTGCCATCGAGCCAAACCGTCATGTCGCCACACGCGTCGAGATAGATGGGGACGATTGTCGCGACGGGGGCTGTGATCGCTCGATAACAGAACGACACGCCGCGATCGCTGTGCAGCGTGTGTACCCAACCGTCCTGTTGCTCGAATCTCGCCGCCCAGCGATATCGAGCTTCCGATCCGGCAAGCACGCCCCACTTTTCCAAGTCGAACGCGGGCACAATCGTCTCCGCAACATCACGTTTTTCCGGCAACGGGATCGGACCAAGTGCGTACCAAGGTCCAAAGCGAGGCGCGGCCGGCTCACTGCGTGCCGCAGCCTGCTCCGATTCGAACCTCAGCAGCGCTTCCCGCGACGCCCACAGCGTCTCCTGCCAAGTGTCGCGTCGAACGTAATACGGCGGATCAACCGTCGCACGCGGATCTTCTTCGATCGCGCACGCGAGGCCAGCGACGCAAAACAGGCAGTTCAGCATGCGTAATCTCCTCATCTTCAGGGCTTGGAATATGAGACTTGTGGATCCCCTCTGCCGGGCGGTACCAAGTACCGATCGGCAAGCGGCACCTACTCCAGCGTCGGTCGCACAAGCTCGCCGCGAAGCTGCGCCTCGCCGCCTTCCTTCTCATACACGCCGTAAAACATCGACAAGCTGTCGAGCCACAGGGTGATCCGGTGGAACTCTTCATCGGACAGCTTCACGGCGTAGTGGCCCTTATCGAGAATCTCCAGTAGTTTGGACGCTCGGGCGCCAAACTGGCCGGGCGTTGTGCGATAGGGGTGGCGGTACGAGACGAAGCCGAATTTCACGAGGCTGTTGTACGAGGCGTACCACTTGCGCTGGATCGGCTTACGGGCCAGGTTCGGGGCCGTGCCGGCGTGCTCCTCGTGACACGAGGTGCAGTGTTTGTCGAGCACCGGCTGCACGAGCCGCGGGTAACTGAATGGGTTCGACCCATCGACGTCGGGCTGAATGCGCGACGGCGAGCGGCCGAGCGCGAGCGGCGTGCCCTTGGGCAGCGGCGGCGAGTTGGACAGGGCCGTGTGGCAGCCCTGACACATCAGCCGCTCGCCCGCTCGCGTCTGTGTCGCCGATCGCATGGAGAGCACGGCCAGCCCGCGCTCGTCCAACGCCTGGAAGAAGATTTCTTTGTAGGCGGGCACCACGAAATGAGCGCTGCCGTCGTCTTCGACTGGCACGGTACCCAGCACGGCCCGCGTGGGCACCACTGAGTCGCCGGCCTCGGGCAGACGTGCCCCCGTTTCGTGCGGCGGGGCGCCGGACGGCACAGTCATAGGAAGCAATTGAATCACGCGGAGCGCCTTGATCTTGCCATCCGGCGGCCAAGTGTAGCGGCTGTCGTACACGTTCATCACCGCGACAGTGGCCTCGTCGGGCTGAACAGCCGGCACGGCCGAAGCCAAGTGCCGAGTCGCGGGATTGCTCTTGAGCGCATCGTCAATGGCCAGCGTGCGCGGCGCGGGCGGCATCGGGCGCGGTCGCTGCGGGACGGGGCTCATGGACGCGATCTGCGGGTCGCGGTAGAGCAGTTCCTTGTTGCCGAAGGCGTCCACGAGATAAATGCCGTAGATGCCTTTGTTCTCGAGACCAGGCACTTCCATCGCCGCGTCGTACGCGCAGAGGTAATAGTTCTCGCTCAGCGGCCAAGCCCAGCCGAAAGATTCCGTGCCGCCCTGGCTTTCCGGAAACCCCACGTCGGGCGTGAGCCGTTTCACCGGCGCCATGGCGTCGTCGTCGAGTACGTGCGGATCGATCACGACCAGTGACCCGAAGGCCTGACCGTGGTGCGGTGCGGCCGTGGCGACGAATCGGTGTGAGCCGGGGATGGCCCGCACGTTCAACTCCATGTCCGGCCGCGTCTGGCGTGGCGCGTAGTTGCCGTGGATCGGCCGCGGGTCCAGGCCGTCGAGCGACGTGAGCCACGGCATGTGGGCCGTACAGCCGTGTCGATCGACGTAATCCCAGCGGGTCCAGACGAGCCGGCCGTCGTGCGTGACGCTCGGATCCCACTCGTTCGTTTCGTGAACGCTGAGGCACCGGATGTCGCTGCCGTCAGCCGCCATGTCATAAAGCGTGTACGTCGGACACACCCGGCCGCAGCGCAGGTACCCGCCACGCCGCTCGCTGATGAACGCGATCCGGCCATTCGGCAACCAGCACGGTGAAAAATCGTTCCACGTGCCATCGGTAAGCTGCACGAGGTCCGACCCGTCCGCATTCACTTTGAATATGTGATACGCGCGGCCCTCGGCCCGGTGGCCCTGAGTGGGATCAGTATGATGTCGATGCCGCCGGTCGCCGGTACACTCGACGTACGCGAACAGGATCGACTTGCCGTCGTACGACACGTCGGGCGACAGGAACGACCCGCCCTCGGTCTCCTCGCCGTTCAGGTTTCCGTGCCAGTCAAACTGAATGTTCCACGCGCGGTTTGGCCCGCCGATCAGCTTCTGCCCCTTGAGCCGGCCGTTGCCGACTGTCGAGTTCGCCATCAGATCGTGCATGTCAGGCGAATCGCTAAATGGATTTGACAGAACGCATAGCCCGCCGCCGGGTCGCTGATTCATGCCGTAATACTGGTCGCACATGTGGCCGGCCAAGAGCACCAATGTCGTCATACAACAGGTGGGAATCATCGCTCGTACCTCCTGCGGAGAACCGGCAATGGCAATACCACTCGCCAAAACAACACTATCATGGTCTAGTTTAGCGATAATTTGCAAGCGGCATTCGATGTGGTGAATGAGCAGGGCAAGGCTCAAGCTGCTCGCTCGTCACTATTACACGACGGAGCCTTTCAGCAGCAGATGGAAGCCACTTTGTCCGAGATGTACTGCAGCCGCTCCCACTCGGCATCGGCGGTCACCATGTCGCTGACACCCAGGACTAATCGGCTCGCGCGGCCGTAGCGGCGGATCAGGTCGTCTATGAACGCGCGAAAGTCATCGTGGCTGGCGCTGTCGCGGCAAAGTAGGACCGAAGGGATGCCGCCCCAGATGGTGATGCAATCGGCGAACGCCGCGCGGAGTTCGCCGAGCCGGCAACTGGTCATGGGATACGGACAGACCGAGTCGGCCACATCGAAACCCGCGTCGCGATACAACGACAGCAATCCCCGGTTCTCGCCGTCGGTGTGCGTCATCAGGTACTTGCCCTTCGCGTGCAGCTCATCGGCGTAGCTGCGCAGGGCAGGCAGAATGTGCTTCTCGAAGAACGACGGGTAGGTGATCGCATCATCGTAGTTGCCGCCCAAGAGAATCACCTCGGCGGGCGACTCCACCGCACATCGCTTGATGGCGTCGAAGAACGGCTCGATCTGCTCGGCCAGCCGTTGGACGGCGGCGGGGTGGTCGTACATCGCGAAAAAGAACTGATCCGTCGGCATGAGGTCCTTCATGATGTGTTGCATCGGGCAGGCCGTGCCGCTCGTGAAAGCGACCACGATGCCCCGGTCGCCGATTTGCAGCCTTCGCGCGAGGTAGCCGTCCAATCGCGGCTCGACCTTGACGTGCGAGAAGATGTAGCCCACCACTTCAAAATCGCGCGGCTCGCCTGCTCGGCTGGTAAAGGAAACGGCAGGCGAGCCGCCTGCACCACGTTTCCTTGTCAGGCAGTACGCGGCTGGTTTTTCGACCAGAGCCTGGTCCATTGCTCAGCACGGCCTAAACTATATAGACTATATATACATTAGAAGCCTTGGGACGCAAGCGGGCCCCGCAGAGCGCAGCGCGGTTTTCGATTCAACACCAAGACTCTCCGTTGCTATTACATCATGCCTGTTTCTCCGAACGAACAGAACCGGCTGGCCTGGATGGTCGTGAGCCTGCTCTTTCTCGGCTCCGTGCTGAACTACATCGATCGCGCGGTGCTCGGTGTGGTGAAGCCGCAGATTCTGGCAGAACTCTCGCTCACCAACGTGGACTACGGCCTGGCGGTCAACGCCTTTCTTATCACGTACATGATCCTCTACGTTCTGGGCGGGCGGTTAGCTGATCGGCTGGGATCGCGTCGAACGTTTACACTGACGATTTGCTTTTGGTCGATCGCCAACATGCTCCACGCGGTCGTCCAGGGACTCGCCGGCTTGTGTTTCTTTCGGGCACTGCTCGGTATTGGCGAAGGGGGTTACTATCCGACGGCCATGCGGGGATCGGCCGAATGGTTTTCCGCCAAGAACCGGGCGAAGGCCGTGGGGATATTTCTTTGCGGCATCAGTATTGGAGCCCTGCTGGCGCCGCCGCTGGTCGCTTGGTTCGCCCTGCATTTCGGATGGCGGGCAGCCTTCCTGGCAACTGGTGCCATGGGTTTCCTGCTCGTTCCACCGTGGTTAGTGCTGCACCGGCGAGTGAGAGTCGTCTATGGAACAGCGGACCCAGCACCCAATCACGACGCGGACCCCGAAGTCGCCGCGTCCGCCGACGAGGACCTATCGCTGAGCGAAGTGTTGAGTCGCTGGAAATACTGGCTCGTGTTGTCGGCCCGTGCTCTGACCGACGGCGCGTGGTATTTCTACTTATTCTGGATGCCCGGCTATTTTCAGGACGTTCGCGGATTCGACCTTCAGATGGTGGGGAAATGGCTCTGGATTCCTTATCTCGCCGCGGACCTCGGCGCCTTGGGCGGAGCGTGGGCGTCAAGCCTACTCATTCAGCGCGGGTTCAGCGTGGACCTCGGCCGCAAGGCGGTGCTCATTCCGTTGGCACTTTTGGGTGTTCTCGGTGCGCTGGCGCATTTTGTGGATGCACCATTCTTGGCCGTCGCCCTCATCAGTGTGGCCCTTTTTGGACACCTCTCCTGGGCGTCGAACATTCACACGGCGATTTCGGAAATAACTCCGCCGCGACACTTGGCCGTTTTGTATGGCATCACCGGAGCTGCCGGAACAGCGGTCGGAGCACTGACGCAACCATTGATTGGTTTCATGGTGGATTTCGGCGGTTACGCCCCAACTTTTCTCGGTGTCGGTGCGGCCTACGTATTGGCTGTCTGCCTCTTGCTCGCGGCCGGCCGAATCGAACGCATTCGACGGGTTGTGCCGGTGGCCGACACAGAGCCCCGCCGAGCACTGGAAGCATCGCCCGCGGCACTGGAAATAAACGCTTGAGACTTTTGCAATGACCTGACCTGCGTGCATTTCAGAAAGGAGAACACAATGAAACTCATCGGACTAGTCGCTCTGGCGTAGCACGGGTCATGCATACAAGGCGACCGGATCGATTGAGAAACCTGGGAAGATCGCGTCCAATTGCTCGCCCGCGCCGCCCCGCGCCAGGATCGAGGCGAGGACGTTGCGGTAGTTGGTCGTGACGGGCAGGTCGCCGGGGCCTTCGAGCGAATCGCTTTTCAGGCTCGGCCAGCGGCCAAGGACGCGACCGCCGTGGATGCCGCCGCCCAAGACGAACATGACGCTGCCGCGACCGTGGTCGGTACCGAATGAGGCGTTTTCGCTCACGCGCCGGCCGAACTCGGTCATGACCACCACGGTGGTCGTGTCCATCTCGCGGCCCATGTCGCGGTGGAACGCGGCGAGCCCCTTCGATAGCCGAACCGTCAGCGGGTCCATGATCGATTGCTGGACGAAGTGTGAATCCCAACCGCCGAGATCGATTGAGGCCGCTTCAAGGCCGACACGGGCCTTGATGAGCCGGGCGACCTGCATCAGCCCGCGAGCAAAGTCATCGTTTTCGTATTCGGCGCCGTGTTCCGGTCGATAGGGCGTGCTCCGCAGGCTCTCGATACGCCGCAGGGCGTCAAATGTGTTGCGGGCTGCCTGCCCGAGCGCGTCCTGTTCGGCTGCATACAACCGTTCCAACTCGCGGGCCATCGAGCCCGAAGCGGGCCAGGAGAACTCATCGAGCGATTGCAGCACGGTCGCCGATGGCGCCCCGCGCAGACACTCAGGCAGCTCCTTGCCGACCGCCACGGCGGCCAACTCGCTGCTCGTTGAGCCTGTACGCGAGCGCAGAAATCGGCCCAGCCAGCCGCCGGCCACGATGCCGCCATGTTCCATCAGGTCCTGGGCGTCGAAATGCGACCGCGTGTTGTCCTCCGAGCCGACCGCGTGAACGATCGCCAGTGTGCCGTCTTTGTAAATTGGTCCAAGCTCTTTCAGGAGCGGGTACAGGCCGAAGAAGTCGTCGAGCTGAACGGCATCGTCCTTCGACACCGCAATACGCGGTCTTGCCTTGTGGTACTCATCATCTTTAACTGGCGCGACGAGACTCAGCCCGTCGGCGCCGCCACGCAGGAAGATTACCACCAGCGATTGCCGGCCGTCGCGGTTCCCAGAAATGTACGATTTCGCTGTAGCCATTTCAGAACCGCTGAAATCCCGGTGAGGCCAACATCAGAGCAAGTCCCGCACACGAATCATGGTAACTCTCGACTTCCTGAGACGTGGGGCACCGTCCCAGGACGTGGGCCATCAAGCCTTGGTCGTCGCCCACTTTCTGTCGGAGCGATGCGGCGTCGATGCGCTGGCCGAGCACTTCTTTGGGACCGTCGTCGTGCCGGCGAGGTTTGAATTCCACGTTTCCTTTCTGCAACCACTCGCCCGATCGCACTGTCCAGCCGGTCAGGCATCGGGCCACTTCCATAACATCGCGTTGCGTGTAGCCGCCGTGTACGCCGAGCGTGTGGAGTTCGAGCAGCTCGCGCGCGTAATTCTCGTTCGGTTTGTCGTCGTCCTTCTGCTTGCGGTTCTCCCGGCCGTCCAAGTACCAGAGCATCGCGGGGCTGAGCGCCGAGGCCCGCAGTAATTCGGGGAAGGTGCCCATAGTGTGCTTGCGTATCACATCGCGGTCGTCTCCCGCCTTGAGCCATTTGCAGTCGCCCTTTGAGGGGTCAATGTTGAAGTGATCGGTCCAGAACTGAACCATGACTTCAAAAAGCTGTCGCTTACTGAGCACGGCTCGCAGCATGGCCCCGCGCACCATCTCGCTGAGCAAGAGTCTCTCCTGGTACTCGAACAGTTCGCCGAGCGGCTGGTTCAGACTCTCCAAGCGACGCACCACGCTGCCGCAAACGCGGTCATCAATTTTTTCAGGAGCCAATTGCTCTTCCACGTAAGCATCGAAAGCTTCCTGGTCGGATTCGCCCAAACCCTGCACCCGCTCATAGTCGCCTGGCCGTGGACCGAACGACAGCCGATTGATCGCATGAACGATGAGGTCAATCGACTTGGCCGAAGGCGGAGCGAACGGGCCGGAGTCGGCGGTGTCGCCTGAGAAGTTGAGGAACAATGCGTCCGGGAGTTGGACGCAGCCAGCGGCGGCAACGATCGCCGCGCCCGAACCCACCTGCAACAGCCTTCGACGAGAGATTCTCATCCGACAATTCCCTGCGCTTCCACGAGCGTCACCGGCGGCGACGCCTGCTTCCTTTGGCTCCACATGGCACTTACCGCGGCACCCAGTCCGCTGACCAGTGTCCACGGCAACAGGAAGAACCAGCCGATGAATGGGAGCAGGAAAACAAACACCAGGACGATCCCGCCGCGTAGCACTCGCAGCCACGGCTGCCGCTCATCCGCCATTGACGGCAGTCCGTAGCCAACGTGCAGGCTCAAGCCCGCGGAGCCTAATAGACCCAGAAGGAATGGTACTGAGAGCACCATTGCCCCGGCCAGCTTGAAGGCTGGATTCGGTGCGTTCGCAAGTGCCGCTCCCAAGACACCCAGCGGTGCCAACGCGAGCACTCCCATGAGTGAGATTCGGATCGGGTGCGATCGGTACCTTTCTCTGGCAGATTCGACCAGCGTGGGAAACAGGGCCTCTGCGGCGAGCCAGCAACTGATGAAGACGATCTGGGCACCAACAATCAAAAGCACGATCTTCAAGACGTCGGCCATGATCATGGCAATCCCATCCTCACGCCCACAGCCGAAGCAGTCGTCCCAGGCGGAAACGTGGCGTCCGTTCTGTGGCGTCTGTGTGTTCGGGAGCCTCGCGCCAACGGCCCACGCCGTGGTCACCGGAGGTGTGTACCCATTCCATGCGGATCAGTTTTTCTGGGCAAGCCGACACGCAAAGCCCTTCACTGCCGCAATCACCCGGACGCTCCATGGTGGCAAAGTCCCAAACGAGACTCAGGCACCCATGCTCGCACGCCTGAACGCAACTGCCACAGCCCGTGCAAGCGTCCCGGTCAATTACCGGCACCCATTTGTCGGCGCGATTCATCCCGTGCTCCTGTCCAAAACAACCGAAACTACACTTTGGAAGTCTAGTTAACTGTGTATCCTAATCGCTGGCGTCGCCACGGTCAATGATGTGTTCGCTCGACGCGGCGGCCCAAGAATACCATCGGCGATGGGGCCGTCGGACCGACGTTGCTGTCCGTCAAAAGGCATCGGGCGGGGGCGGCAGACCCACAAACTCGTTCTGGCACCGACGGATCAAGGCCGGTCATGGAACGTCTTGATCTCGCCCGGCGAGATGCCGGTTTTCTCTTCCAGCTTCTTCAGCAATCGCAGCTTGAGTTCCTCTTCGTCCACGTACTGTTGCTCTTTCCAGAATTGCGCCGCTCCCAGGTGAAACGCGATGTCCGGTGCGCCGTGCGCCGTGCCTTTGTTCGTGTGCAGGGTCCATCGGAACCAGTTTTCCGCGTAACGTCGCTCCATCTCGCTACTCGTGTACTTGTCGCGGTCGAACCAGCGCCACAGGCCGCCGGCCGGCTCAAGGGTGAAGTGAACTCCGAGGTAGTCTTGCACCGTGTCCTTGCCGCGCACCCCCCAGCGCTTGCCGATTATCAAGTCTTCGTCCCACGCGGATTGCACCTGTTGCTGCATGTGGATGAGTTGGGCGTACGTCTCCTGCATGGTTCCGTCGATGACGTCCAGGTACGTGGACGCGAAGCGGGAACTGTGGCAGTCGTTGCAGACGCCGACCCACATGTCGCGGCGGTCGCGGTAGCCCATCTTCGTCTCGCCGAGTTCCTTCGCCTTGTCCAGCGCGACGCGCGGCGAGTACGGCTGCAGCTTGTCGTCCATGTACTTGCCCGTGGGATCCTGAAACACCGTGCCCATGCGGTAGATGCCTTTGGCGACCATGTTGTGCGAGATGTACGACAGTTCGCCTTCCTTGTACTTCATGTGGCAGTACTGGCAGCTCGGAGCGGTGTAGTCTTTGCCGGGCACGCATTCGACGAGCCGCTTCGTCAGGTCCGGGTGGCGCGTCTCGAAGACGTGGCCGTGCTTCGAGCTGCTCCACGATTCGTAGTCGGGATGGTCCGGGCCCATGTGGCAGGTCTCGCACGCCTTCGGGCTGCGGGCGATCGCGGCGTCGAAGTTGTGCCGCGTATGGCAGGAGTCGCAGCCGCGGACCTCGGTGTTGTGACACATGTCGCAACCCATTTGCAAGTACCGCGAGTTGGACGCGTACCACGGGGCCGCGATGTTCGAGGTCCAACCCGCCGCGTGACTGGGCCGACCCGGCGGATACGCCGGGTTGTTCACCGTTAGCTCGCTAAGCATCTCGACCCACTGTCGCGCGTGGCAGACGGCACAGGTTCGCGACGTGGGCAGCACGATGCCGACGCCCTGGTCGGGCGTTTTCCCGCCACCGGGTTTCGAGTGACAGTCGATGCAGGAGATCTTGTAGGTCTCGGTGCCGCGGTCATAGAGCGGGCTTTCCTCACCGACTAGCGAGTCGAGATCGACGCCCAGCTTGTCGATCACTGCCGCTCGGTACAGCGCCGCCACATCCTTGACTCCCGGCACGCGGTTGACGAACCATTTGGGAATGCCCACGCTCTTGAGAAACTCATCCACGTGGCCGTCGGCCAATAGTTTGGAGTCCGCGACGTACTTGTCGAATACCTCGGTCCGCGCCTTCGCGTGCGTCGATGAGAGCCACTGCTGATACGAGCCGTGGGCAACCGTCTCGACGTTTCCGTGGCACGTCAAGCACTCGGTGCGTGTCGTACGCCCGTGCTCTTTGCTCAGCACCTCCTTCTGATTGAGCATGTTGTAGTAGTCTTCCGGATTGACGTACGCCTGAAAGTCGATCGGCTTGTGGTACCACGTTTCGTCGGTGAACAGCGGTGCCGGGTACTTGCCGTCTTTGAACGGCAGATAATCTTTGTGATAGTTCCCCGCGGTCGGTTTAGCCGGCGGCTCCGTCATGCCGCGTACTCCGCCGCTGCCGGGATCGAACTTACGCACGTCGGCGTCGCCGGCGATTTTTGGACGGGGACCGTTCTGGAATGGCGGTGAGCCGCCGATCACGGCGATCGCCGCACAGCTCACCGAAAGCACCGCGAACGCGACCACTGTTGACCAACGTTTGAGGTGGCGAATCATAGAGTGTCCTCCCTTGTAGGTCCCACCTGCTGACCGACACTGGTTCTGCCTCGGTGCTTTAACGGCATCTTGTGCTACTCGTGACTCAATCGAATCTCGGCCGCCAATAGCGCAAAAGCCCGCAGGCAACCGGTTCAGGCCGGTGGGGTCGCTTGTTTGATCACGTGCGTCAGTCGCGTGCCGCGTAGCTCGACGCGGGGATGGTGGGGCTGGTGGTGGCGAGGTAATCGAAGATTTTTTCCAACGCGGTGCGGCCGGCACCGTTGTTGAACATCACGGTACCGGGGATAAACCGGCCGGGCTTCTCCATGAAGTCGATGGCCCAATCGCGATTGAGCCGCGAGGCATGTTGCAGGTCAGGGGCACGACGGGCGATCTCGGCCTGACGCGCCGGTTCAAAATACGACGGCACCCGCGCGAACTTCTCAGCGCCCACACGATGGCATGCCGTACAGCCGTACGATTCAAAGAGCAGCCGGCCCTCGCGAACCCGTTCCGGTTCGGGTGCCGGAGAACTTGCGGACACTTTATTCTCCGGTTCTTTCGTGAAGAAGCTGATGAGATCGTTGAGTTCTGATTCTGACAATGGGAAGCCAGGCATGTCTGTCTCCATGTGGCGCACTGGATACTTGTCAGGTGACTGCAGGTACTCGCGCAGCCAGTCTGGCCGCAGCTTCGCCGCGACGTGCGTGAGGTCAACGCCTTCGGAGTACCCTTCGCCGTTCATGCTATGGCACGCGATACACTGAAACCGCGTGAACAGCCGTCGGCCGCGTTCCCGTGCGTTTAGCGAATCACTTGCTGTGGCAGGGTCCGGGTGGGAATTGACGGCAAGCCCACTCGCCACGACGCAGAAGCAACCCAGAGCCAAGCCAAAACGTCTCAGGCGTTTCACGTTCACTCGACACCTCCTTCCGGCAGGTTTCGGACGGCAGGACTTTTCAGCACCCTTCAAAGGCGGGAGAGCAGAGTAGGTGCTGCTGCAGTTACTGAAGGAAAAGATACCGAAGTGAGTTGAATGCGTCTTTGATCTGGATCAAACTTCTTGAAGAAGTTCTTCGAGCCGGCGCGGAACCAAAATGGTGCGACGCTTGGCACATTCGATCAGGCCCGCTCGGCGCAGCTTGCTGATGACCCGGCTGGTAGTCTCGATCGTCGTGCCCGCCATTTCAGAAATCTGCTGGCGTGTCACGTGAGAAGGCAGAATCACCTGGCCGTTCTGCCGGATGCCGACCTTGTTCCCAAGTTCAAGCAAAATGGCAATCACGCGCTCTTCCACCGGTTCCAGGGCCAGGCTCCTCATCTTGCAATGTGCTTCGCGCAGGCGACGCACCATCTGGCTCAGCAGGTCGGCGGCGACCGTCGGCACGCGGCTCAACATGCTGTGAAACGTTTCGCGCGACACGAAAACGATATCCGCCGGCTCCATCGCTTCCGCGTAGCACGGGTAGCACACGTTGCCGATCAGGCCACAGCATCCCAGCAAATCACCCATGCCGTAGACGCCGAGGATCATTTCCTTGCCGTTGGCCGACTGCATGACTTTCACGCGTCCCTGGCGGATGAAGTACACATAGTCCGTCCCCTGACCCTGACGGTAGACATACTCACCCTTCGCCAACTTGCGATGCCGCAGACAGGGGCGGAGCCGCTCCAACTCCGCATCGGTCATTGCGCCGAGCGAACGCACCGTGCGTAGAAACTGCAAGGTGGCAGGCCAGTCGGTGTTCATAAGGTCCTCGGTCGCAGGCAGGCGGGATCGGCAGATCATTCGTACCGAGCAGCAGGATGGAAAACCAGGCGGGCGATTCTTGTAATCCTAACTAGATCGTCTCTATATAGTTTACCAAGCGGCCAATCTGCCGCAAGGGGATTCTGCCGAATCGTCTGCCGCCCGAACCGTGCAGGGTCATTTGAATCCTTGATCCAGATCAAAGACTTCAACTCTGATCCTCGCTACAAATGAAACCACGACGTGTCCCTCCGTGTGTTTCAGCCCGTGCGGGTGCTTGCGAAAAACGCGATGTCGGAGTCCCGCACCGAGCTGGCCTGCCCGCCCTAGTCGTGCCCGCCTTGACTGCTTTCAATCTGCGATTCGTTTCGGTTTAGCGTCTGACGTACTTCGCCAACAGGTGAATCGTGACCAGTCGCCGTATGACTCTGTTGTTCTCGCTGCTGCTGGGCGCCACCCTGATGCTGACGCTCGCGGGTTCTGATTCCCCTGCACCGGCGAGCCCATTTCCTCACGCCAAGCACGTGGTGGAAAACGGCATGTCGTGCCTGTACTGTCATCCGCACGCCGAGAAATCACTCGCCGCCGGCTTGCCGTCGGTGAAGAAGTGCATGGACTGCCACTCGTTTCTAAACGTCCGGACCGAAGCTGTGCAGCCGCTGTTCGAGGCGTGGGAGACACAACAACCGCTGCGCTGGGCAAAGCAGAACGATCTGCCCGATCACGTGGTGTTCCCGCACCACAAGCATCTCAAGGCTGAACTGGCGTGCCGTGATTGTCACGGCGACGTGGAGCAAGATCGGCTGAGTCAGCCGCTCGCGATGAAGCAGTGTGTCGCGTGCCACGTGGAGCGCGACGCCGGAAGGAGTTGCTCGACATGCCACAAGTGACGCGGCGCACACTGCTGAAGCTTGGTCTCGGGGCCGGCGGAACCGCACTGGCCGGGTGCGACCGCGACCCAGAGCGGATCGAGTCGCCACTGCGCGACACGCGCCGGCCGGTCGGCGAGGCGACGTGGTTTGCGACTACGTGCAAGCTGTGCCCGCTGGAATGCGGCATGCACGCGCGCGTGAAGGCGGGACGATTGAAGAAGCTCGAAGGTAACCCGGCTTGCGCGGCGACTGGCGGGGCGTTGTGTGCGCTGGGCCAAGCGGGTCCTCAAGTACTGTATCACCCGGCCCGCATGACTCACGGACGTGTTCGAAGGTCTGCGGGCGAGAGACCGGTCGAGATCACGCCGCAGACGGTTGGTGACGAGTTGGCTCGTCTGCTTGATGCGATCCCGCGCGACCGAGTGCTCTGCGTCATGCCGAATAACACCGGGCACATCAATGCCCTTGCGGCGGAGTTGGGCTGGCGAGCGATTTCGTTCGATCCCGAGCAGCCCGCGTCGCTGGCGGATTCAGCCACGAAGTGCTTCGGCACTGACCGGTTGCACTACCAGATCGATCAGGCCGACTTCATTCTGTCGTTCGATGCCGACTTGGTTTGTCGCACGCCGGCGGCCACGGCGCTAGGCAACTGGAAGCGGAAACGAAATTCGGAGCCTGGGTCCCGCGCCCGAATCGTCCACGTGGGACCTCGATTTAGTCTGACGGCGGCCAGTGCCGATCGCTGGCTGAGCATTCGACCGGGCAGCGAAGGAGTGCTGACGTTGACCCTGGCCGCGAGCGTGGCCGCGGCTCGGGAGAATTCGCTGATCGCCGCTGCGTTCGAAGAATGGACGCCGCAACGTGCCGCACATGAGTGTGATCTGCCAGTAGAGTCGATCCAAGCGCTCATTCGGCGCGCGGTCGAAAGCCAAACGGCCATCGCCATCCCCGGTTCCACGCTGGCCCACTACCCAAACGGACCGCAAATCGCACAGGCGATCGGCTTACTCAATCGGCTGTGGGAAGCACCCGTGTCGTTTGGCTTCCAGCCGCCGCTCGACAAGGTGAGGCCGCCGCGCGGGGTGTCGGTACGCGGTATGGTCGAGGCGATTCGCGAATCCGCCGCAACAGTCATCTTGGACATTGATATCGTCTCGCTCTGCCCCGAGGTCAAATCCGCACTCAAGCCGCCTACCGTGTACCTGACGACACGCGAGGATGCCACGGCGGCTCAGGCCGATCTGGTCATCCCGCTGGCGACCTTCCTGGAGTCGTGGGACGACGCATTCCCAGTTTCTGCCGACGCTACGACGGCCAGCATCGTGCAGCCGGTGGTCAGTCCGTTTGCGGGTTTGAGCGCTGGCGACGTGCTGCTCGATCTGCTGAGGCGAAAGACGGATCGAGAGGAGCAGAGCTACCAGGAATACCTCAAGCGTCGCTGGGTGCGGCTCTGCCCGAAAAGCGAGAACTTCGACACGTTCTGGGCACGTGTTTCGAGCGACGGCCAGTGGACCGATTTGAAACCGCGACCCGTGCAGCCGACGCTGCCCGCGCTGGAGTCGGCCATGCCGCAATGGAATGAGCCGGAGCGGCGCGGCGAGGGACTCTACCTCTACGTGTATCCGGCTCCGATGACGGGCTCGCGCCGGCACGCCGACCTGCCGTGGCTCGAAGAACGATACGACGTGCTGACGGGCGTGGCGTGGAGTTCGCCACTCGAACTGCACCCGGACACGGCGCAATCGTTGGGCTTCGCAGACGGAGACTTCGTGAGTTTCACTTTGGGTGAAACGCTCGTTGGTGCCCCAGTCGTCACCTACCCCGGCATCCGTCGCGACACGGCCGGATTGGCCCTCGGCCACGCGGAGAGCCGGGCTGTTCGCGTGGCGTTATCGGGCGAGTACAACGAGTCTGGCGACCCGATCCTAAGCGGGCACCGCATCACGCCGCGCAAGAACGGTCACCGGCCACTGGCAAAGGCTAGCGGCGCGGTCGGGGACCGCGGTCGCGGGTTTGCGGTGATGTATCAACCCGGCGTAGAACGGAGTCCATTCCGTTCCGGTAGGCATCAAACGGAATGAATTCCGTTCTACGGGAGTGATTCATGAGCGAACCGCGTTGGGGAATGGTAATCGACCTCGACCTGTGCAACGGCTGCCAGGCGTGCGTCGTGGCGTGCCAGGCGGAGAACAATGTGCCGCTTTCCGACGAGGAGGCGTGCCTGCGCGGCAAGGAACTGAACTGGCTGCGCATCCAGCGCTACTGGGTCGGCGACCGTGTGGTGCTGCTGCCGCTCATGTGCCAGCAGTGCGAGATGGCCCCGTGCGAGCAGGTCTGCCCGACGTTTGCCACGGCGCATTCGCCCAGCGGACTGAACGAGATGACCTACAACCGCTGCATCGGCACGCGGCTGTGCATCAACGCCTGCCCGTACAAGGTGCGCGTGTTCAACTGGCGCGAGCCGCGCTGGCCCGAACCGCTCGGCGAGCAGCTCAACCCGGACGTGAGCGTTCGCACGCGCGGCGTTTCGGAGAAATGCACGTTTTGCGTGCAACGCATCCGCGAGGCGGGGTGGCAATCGCCGCCAGTCCAGCCGGTGCCGGCCTGTGTCCAAACTTGCCCCACGCGAGCCATCCAGTTTGGAGACATGAACGACCCAGAGAGCGCGGTCGCGAAACTGGCCCATGACCCGCGTGCATACTGTCTGTTGGAAGATTTCGGCACAAAGCCGGCTGTGATCTACCTGAAGAAGATCGAGTATGAACCAGACCAGTGAAATCTTGGACGTCGCCGATGCGGTCACTGCTTCGGGCCGAACCGCCGAGCCGTGCATACAGCGCGCGGCTGAGCCGTTGACGTTCGTCTCCGTCAACGAGTCGGTGCTCGACACAGTCATGCAATCGGGCTGGCGGTATTGGTCGCTCGTGACCGTGCTGAGCGCCGTGCTGCTGAACGCGATCGTTTGCTTCACCTTGCAGGTCCGCACGGGCCTCTGGGTCACGAACTTCAATCGGCCCGTGGTGTGGGGTGTTTACGAAGCGACCTTTGTGTTTTGGATTGGCATCAGCCACTCGGGCACGATGTTATCGGCCATCCTGCGTTTGGCACAGACCGACTGGCGGCGGGCAATCTATCGGGCGGCGGAGGCGATGACCGTGATCTCGCTGATGACGGCGGCTTGCTGCATCTTCGCCCACCTCGGCCGCGTGTGGCTGGCGCACTGGGTGCTGCCGTACAAGAACGGCACTGGCGTGTGGCCAAACTTCCGCTCGCCGCTTGTGTGGGACGCCGCCGCGATCTCGACCTACCTGACCGGCAGCTCGATCTTTCTGTTCGTCGGCATGATCCCAGACGTGGCGATTTTACGGGACCGCTCGCAGGGCTGGCGGCGGCGGCTGTACCGCGTGCTGGCCCTCGGCTGGCGCGGCACGATGCACCAGTGGAAGACGCTCGACCGGGCGTGCATCCTGTTCGCCGCGCTCATCATCCCGGTGTTCGTGTCGGTACACAGCATCGTGTCGTGGGATTTCGCCATGACGACGATGCCCGGCTGGCACGCGACCATCTTCGCACCATACTTCGTCATCGGCGCGATCCTGTCGGGCATCTCGGCGGTCGTGACGCTGAGCTGGTGCATCCGCCGTGGGTTCGGTCTCGATCACCTGATCACGCCGCAGCCCTTCGCCGTTCGACTGGACCGACTACGTGCCGAGCTACTTCGAGGTGTCGATCGTGGCCGGGTCGCTCGCCCTGTTCAGCCTGCTCATTCTGGCGCACGTGAAACTGTTCCCTGCGGTGTCGATGTGGGAGATCAATGAACGCCTTGACTTTTACGTTCGAGAATCCTGATTCCGCGGCCGACGCAGTGGAAAAGCTGCACGAGCTGGGCGCCGGCGGCATCGAGATCATGTCGCCCGTGCCGCATCATCGGCTGGAAGAAGCGGCCCGCACCGGGCCCTCGCGCACCGGACCGGTACACTGGTTTTCGCTTATCGGGGCGGTGGTCGGCTGCACGCTCGGCTGGACACTGACGATCCTGACCGCACTGGATTACCCCGTTCAGACCTCCGGCCGCCCGGTTGTGACGCCGCACGTGTTCCTGATCGTCGCGTATGAGATGACCCTTCTGGTGGCGATCGTCATGACCCTGGTCGGGTTCCTGGCGATTTCGCAGCTCCCGACTATGGCCAAGGGGCCGTACCACTCGGCGTCGAACTGGGACAAAGTCGTCGTTGTCGTGGACGGATTAACTCCTGACGCAAGAGAGGTGATCGAGCGATGTGGTGGCGTACCGCTGTGATGGTGACGCTGCTTGTGGGGCTTGGTGCCGGTGCCTTCTTCGGCATCGGGCCGCTCACGCGCGTCTGCTGGGAGGACTACGTCATCCGGCAGTTGCGCGACCAGCCGTCGTTCAAGCCGCAGGAGTCGCCCATGCTGGACGTTCCGTCAGGGACGTTTCCGATACGGCGGGAATCGCACGCGCCGACCGCTGACGCGGGCCGCGCGATCTACCAGATCAAGTGCAGGATCTGTCACGGCGACACCGGACACGGCGACGGGACCGTGGGCAAGAAACTGGTGACTAAAGTTGCCGACCTGACCTCGCCTGCCGTCCGGACGCAGCCCGAACTGGAGCTGTTCCACACTATTTCTCAAGGCAAGCGAGTCATGCGGAGCTTCGCGGGCGACTTGGAGGGCGACGAGATTCAATCCTTGATCTTGTTCATTCGGACATTGCAATGAGAGCAGTTCGTAGTCCTGCCATCAGGCGGTTTCTCCCTCGCGCCGCCTGAGGGCAGGGCTACGAACGAGAGGAAATGGCCATGAGATTCACCGCAATACTTTTGGTGTCGCTCATCGCGGCCACGGCGTTGACGTGGCTGGCGAGCGGCGAGGTGTCGGCCAGCGCGATCGCCGGCTTCACATTCCTGGTGAGTCTGTCGGCGGCCTTCGCGGCGGTGTGCTCGCTGTTTCTGATCGTGAGCCGTCGCTGGGCACCGCCGTTGGTCGAAGCGGCCCTGCCAGTTTCGTTCGCACCCCTGGCTCTCGGCATATTGCTCTGCGTGCCGGCCGTGTCGGCTGCTGCAACATTCGACAAACTCAGTGATCATCGGTCGATGCTCCGCGGCGGCGATTCCGGCAAACCGATCATCGTTCCTGGAATCCCCGAAGCGAGCCGGCTGGTCCGCGTCGTCAGCGGGCAAGATCCTGAGCTGACGATGCCGCCGCGCGAGGAAAACGACGCACTCTCGGGAGCAGAGATCGGCCTCATGGAGCGGTGGATTCGCGAAGGTGCCAAATGGCCGGCAATGATCGATGCGAGCAGCGACAAACAACTGTTCATCGACGACCAGATTATCGCCAAGTCAGAAAACGTGACCCTTCGCGTGAACCCGCCACGGAAAACAGGCGAGGTTCTGGTCCGATCCGACCGCCTGTGGGAGTCGTTTCTCACGTGCAACTATCCGACGGTGATCGCGGAAAACGGGCAGTTCCGAATGTGGTACGAGGCATATCAGGCAGACTACGCCGCAGGCGATTTCGGTGCTCGCCTGTGCTACGCGGAGAGCAAAGATGGCCGCGAGTGGACCAAGCCCGAACTGGGTTTGGTCGAGTTTATGGGCTCGAAGGCGAACAACATCGTCTATCCGAACGAACCGATCCCGTACCACGGCGGCAGCGTGTTCTATGATCCTGCCGCCGCCCTCACTGAGCGGTACAAGTTGGTGAGCATGGGACCGGGCGGAATCAACGGGGCGGTGTCTGCGGATGGTATCCATTGGCTGCACATCGGGACCATCCTTCGCGGCATGGAAAGCGACACGCAAAACGTGTGCTTCCTGGACTCCGATCTCCGGCGCTACGTGCTCTACTGTCGAATGTGGACCGGGGGCCAGCCGGGCAAGGGGTTCCGAGCGATCGGCCGCAGGGAGAGTCTGGAGTTTCGTTCGTTCCCGCCCGCGAGGATCGTGCTTGAGCCCCAGGCGCCCGACCCGCCGGAGCACGACCTGTACACCAACGCGGCCGTCAAATACCCGTACGCCGCCAGCGCCTATTTTCTGTTCCCCAGCGTTTTCGATCATCCGGCCGACGCACTGGACATTCAACCGGCAACCAGCCGCGACGGCATCCAGTGGACTCGACACCGCCAGCCTGCGTGGATCGCACGCGGCGGGCCCGGCTCGTTCGATTCGATGTGTCTCTATCAGGCGCCCGGTTGTATCCGCCACGGCGACAAGTTGTTTTTCTATTACTCCGCGTACTCGGTGGGCCACGACAAGACGCACCCGAAAAATGTCCAAAAGGCCGGGACGCTGAGTCGTGCCGTGCTGCGACTGGACGGTTTTGTATCCGCCGACGCCCCAGACTCCGGCGGGACACTCACGACCATTCCGCTCACCTTCGTCGGCAACCAACTTCAAGTGAACGCCACCGGGCGATTCCGCGTGGCCTTGCTCGATCGCCCGGGCAAGCCGATCCCCGGCTTCAACCTCGACGATTGTGACCCATTCGACGGCGATTCGGTGCGACACACGGTGACCTGGAAGGGCAAATCAGCCGGCTCGTCGCTCGCGGGCCAACTCGTGCAACTGCAATTTGAACTGAAAGCGGCGAAGCTCTATGCGTTTCAATTCTCGGCGCAAGTCCAACAGCCTTGAAGCGTCCACAGTGTGCCGTGGCGGGTTAGTGTTTCGTGGGCAATCGTTTGCCGACCTATTGCAGTACCTTTGCTGGCGCTGCCGGCTGCGATCGCTTGAAAATCCGGCGCAGTGGATGGCTGTCGGTCAGAGGTGCAGTGCCGAACTCCTGCCGAGCGCTGTAAGCGATGTAAGCATCTGCCAAAGCACACGGCGTATAGACTTGCGGCGCGTGCTCGATCGGCCCGTACAACAAGAAGTTCGCGCCCATCGTCATGGGCACCACGTTCGCCACGGTCGCGGCCGATGCGTAGGTCGTTTGGTCCAAATGCTTCGGCGAGTTCCAGCGATCAATCGAATTGTGAGCGCCGCAGCCAGCCGGCAGACCGTACTTTTGCTTCACGTGGTGAATCGCTTTGGCCGCTGGCCCGGGATCGGGCAGGTCGATGACCGTCGTATCAATGAGGCACTGGGTTACTCCCGCCCCGGCTGCCGCGTCGAGCAGTTGCTGAATGATCTCGAGGCGGCCCTGCAATGTTGGGTTGTGGGCGTTGTAGGCGAGCAGGATTGCCGTCTTGACGCCGGCGTTTTGGATCGCCGCGATTTCATCCGGCATGAAGCCTGGTGAGATGCTGTTGTAGATTGCCCGGTGTACGAGGCCTAGCTCGCTCGCCCGCTTAAGCCCGGCAATGCGCACTTCGGCCGTGGCGCCATCGATCGAAAACGGCGTCTCCGTGGCCTCGGCGATGAAACTAATGTATCTCCTCATGGCCTGCGGCCAGGCCGCCACTACGTCGACGATCCGCGGATTGCCTGTTCGTCGCGAGTGTTTCAACTCCTGATCCAGAAGCGACTTCGCCCGGACGGTGTCAAAGATGCCTGCCTGATCATCTTCGACGATCTTGTGTCCGTGATAGAAGATGCTACCGATGAGCACGGTCGGAAGCTGCCCCGGCTGGCCCCCAACTCGAACTCCGCCGATTTCAAAGATCGCCTGATCGTTGGAGAACTGAAACATGGCATCTCCAGGTGGCCCTCTTGCTCAGCGAGAGGAAGCCGGAATGGGGTACGGGTTCATCTCGTAACTGATCCACAGAGTCATTAAGGCCGCAACTCATGGCCCTCTTTCCTCTCGCGGAGCGAGAGGGTTACGGTGTGGCCCGCCGCGTTACACGGCCACGGCGGCTTGCGGTTGGACCAACCGGCGGACCAGTGCTACCGCACTGTTTGCATTGGCACTGTAGCCGTCGGCACCGATGTGGTTGGCGTATTGCTGGGTTACGGGAGCCCCGCCGATTATCACTTTGACCGTGTGACGAAGGTTTGCCGCTGTCAAAGCTTCGATGACCGATTTCATGTTCGTCATCGTGGTTGTGAGCAATGCCGATAGCGCGACAATGTCGGCATCTTTCTCTCTGGTTTGCTCCACGAACTTCTCGGCCGGGACATCGACGCCCAGATCGATCACCTCGAAGCCGGCCCCTTCGAGCATGGAGGCCACAAGGCCCTTGCCGATATCGTGCAAGTCGCCCTTCACGGTCCCAATCACGACGCGGCCGATCGGTTTGGCCCCGCGTTCGGCAAGCAACGGCCGGATAAGACCGAGCGCCCCTCGCATCGCGCGAGCAGCGATGAGCAGTTCGGGCACAAAATATTCTTTCGCCTCGAATCGCCGCCCGACTTCGTCCATGGCAGGGATCATGAACTCAGTCACGAGAACCTGTGGATCGACTGACTCGGCCAAGGCGTTCTGCGTGAGGGTCACGGCGGCCTTGTCATCGCCGTCCAGAACTGCATCGTACAAAGGCTGGAGATCTGCCATGTGTCCTCCAATCAATTCTTCTTGTCGCAATTGATGAGCGGTCGAGGCGGGCCGAATCGTCAGGCGGGCTGGATTTCGTCGGTCACTCGGCGTAATGTATACAAAGACAGTCTAGTTTGAGACAGCCTGCCGCGTCAAGCCTGCAGTTCCTCTTTCGCAGCCAGCCGTCGGAGTCACCCCAGGAAACTAGAAATGCCAGACTTCAACAGCCTCCGAACTGTGCTCTTGTGCCGGGGCGAGCCGAATCGTGTGCCGCAGTTCGAGCTCTCGGTGGACGAGACGATCAAGAGCCGCTTCCTCGGCCGTTCCGCGGGCAGTCTCGAGGCAGAGGTCGATTTCTTCATGGACGCGGGCTACGACTTCGTGCCAGTGACGATCGGCATGCGCCAGGCGACGCGCGGTGAGACCTCCGGCATCCTGGGCGCCAAGCCGGCCCAGACTGCAATCCTTAAACCGGCCACGGCCCAGTACAACCCGTTCCAAACTGGTGCGACGACGCGCATGTGGGCCGAAGAGGGGCGGGGCGTCATCCAGGACGAGGCGTCGTTTGAAAGCTTTGATTGGCCCATTCCCGACGCATTCAACTACGAGACCGTAGAGCGACTCGGTCGGTTGCTCCCGGACGGGGCGAAATCGATCGTGTGCGTCGGCGCCGTCTTCACGACGTCCTGGATGCTCATGGGGATGGAGTCCTTTTGCATTGCCGTGGCCGAAGGCTCGGACCTCGTCGCCCGTCTTGTCCGGCGTGTCGGTGAAACGCAACTACGCGTGGTCGAAAACCTGCTTCAGTTCGACTCCGTCGGTGCGATCTGCATGCCCGACGATCTGGCCTACACGAGCGGCTTGATCGTCTCCCCGCGCGTGCTGCGCGAGCATGTCTTCCCATGGAACAAACAAATCGGCGACCTGGTGCATGCCCGAGGCCTGCCCTACCTGTACCACTCTGACGGGCGGGTCTACGACGTGATCGACGATCTTATCGCCTGCGGGTTCGATTCCCTGCACCCCTGCGAGCCGGCGTCAATGGACATCGTCGAGTTGAAGCGGAAGTATCAGGGCCGCCTCTGCCTGTGTGGCAACATCAACCTCGATTCGACGCTCACGCTCGGCACCCCGGCCGACGTGGAGCAAGAAGTACGAAATCGAATCCGAGAACTCGCCCCGGGCGGTGGCTACTGTTGCGGGTCATCGAACTCAGTGCCCGAGTACGTTCCGTACGAAAATTACCTGGCGATGATCGATGCCGTGAAACGCTACGGCGGTTACTAACGGCATAAAGCGGAGAGGGAGGGATTCGAACCCTCGGTCGAGCAAGCTCGACACCGGTTTTCGAGACCGGCCCATTCGGCCACTCTGGCACCTCTCCGATCGATTCGCAAAACGCTTTCTAATAGTTTGTCCCGGTCAACTCGCTTCTACATTGCGATGTCTCTTTCCGGTGAAAAATTCCTTCAGGATCGTAGCACAATCCGCATCGAGCATCCCACGAACGACATTCACTTGGTGATTCAGCCGCCGGTCGTTCACGATGTCAAACAGCGAGCCGCACGCGCCGGCCTTGGGGTCCGATGCACCAAAAACCAATTGCGGTATCCGAGCCAGAACGATCGCGCCGGAACACATTGGGCAGGGTTCCAGCGTCACATAAAGGACGCAGTCGTCGAGCCGCCAGTCGCCCAGCGATTCGGCCGCCTGGGTGATCGCGATCATTTCAGCGTGGGCGGTGGGGTCGTGCAACGTTTCACGCTGATTGTGTGCCGCCGCGATCACTCGGCCGTGCTGAACGATCACAGCCCCCACGGGCACTTCTTCCGCATCCATTGCCGCACGGGCCTCGGCCAGTGCGAGTCGCATGTATTCTTCGTGCGGGTGCAAGTCGACCCCAATTCCCGCTCCGGCCCGACGGCCGTCTGTCATACGGTATGACGGCACTCACATTCGGTCTACCGTGCTGGTCCAGGCGGTGAAAAGCACATTTGGGACTTTGATCAACTTCTCGTCAAGGCCAACCGAGTTGGCCCTGCGGTGTAGTAGCAACATCGCTAGATCGACGATTGCCGACGCATCGGTCGAAATGCATGCTGCTTGGTGCGATTCCAACAAAATGATTGCGACGCCAAGCCTGATTTGCCATGATCGTGGCGACTTGGACGCACCGTGTGTTCCCGCCGCCTTAACAATGGCACCCCATAGCAAAGGAGAACAACCATGAGAAACCGCAGATTCTCTGTCGCCGCTTTGGCAGTTCTCATGCTAGCGACTGCCGGTTGGGTCGGCTTGAAGTACGAAGGTCCGGGCGGTGACATGACTCAATCGGCCGAGCGATTCCTCGCCTCGCTTTCGGCTGAGCAAACGGCCAAGGCACGCATCGGGTTCGATGACCCGAAACGGCTGGATTGGCACTTCATTCCGAAACCGGAGCGAAAGGGAATTCAGATCAAAGAGATGTCGGCCGATCAGCGAAAGCTCGCGCATGCCCTGCTGCACAGCGGACTCAGTGAGGTCGGCTATGAAAAAGTGACCACGATCATGAGTCTGGAAGCAATTTTGCACGAACTCGAAAAGGGCAAGGGGACCAACATTCGCGACACCGAGCGATACTACTTCACCGTCTTCGGCTCGCCCGGGTTGCAAGGCAAATGGGGCTGGAGCGTCGAGGGCCACCACTTGTCTCTCAATTTTGTCGTGAGCAACGGAAGGCTCGTTTCTGCAACGCCCGCGTTTTTCGGGGCGAATCCCGCGATCAACAAGTCTGACCTGAGCGTTGGACCAAAGAAGGGCACGCAGACCCTGGCCAAGGAAGAACATTTTGCCTATGACCTGCTGAACTCACTTGCGGCAACACAACGTCAGACTGCGGTGATCGATCAGGAGGCACCGAAAGAAATCCGCGGACCGGTTGGTTCACAGGCACCGCGAGAGGCTCCGGTCGGGCTGATTGCTGAAAAAATGTCCGAATCGCAGCGAAAGATACTCTGGCAGTTGCTCGAAGCCTACGCTGCGAAAATGTCGGAGGGTGTCGGCGCGGCGTGGCTCGACGAAATCAAGAAGGCGGGCACCGAAAAAGTTCACTTTGCTTGGGCCGGTTCAGCCAAGACCGGTGAGGGCCACTACTATCGACTGCAAGGTCCGACTTTTCTCGTTGAATTCATCAATGTGCAGTCCGACTCGGCGGGTAACTCCGCCAACCACATTCATTCCGTTTGGCGGAGTTTGATGGGCGACTTCGGGATTTCAACCTGAACAGTTCGCGCTGGAAGCGAATTCGTAGCCGCGATCCCTAGCGACAAACTCTTTGCTCAAAGCGCCGGCTCTCGCAACGCACTGAACGCCGCCTCGCGTGACGGGTAAATTGCCCACAGGGTATCCAGCCTAGTCATCTTCAGGACGTCCGCCACATCCGAACTAACGTTGCAAAATACCAAAGCCCCGGACTTCGGACATACCGACTTCCAGACTTTGAGCATAATCCCCAGCAAGGCCGAGCCGCATTGGTTCACGCGGCTCATATCGACGAGTACGCGAGCACTATTGTCGTCGCGCATCGCTTCGAAAATACACTTCGACGCCACTTCCATCTCCGGCCACCGCAAGGAACCGAAATCAGCCAAGGGGACTACCACTAGAACACCCTCGTGAAATTCGACCATAAACACATGATCCGCGCCGTCTTTGCTAGGAGTATCCATCAGAACGCACCTCGACTTGGCAGAATTGACGGCCAAACAGCACGCTGGATCGGGCAGTAGTATCCCGTCGAGTTCACCGCCGGTCAAGCACGCCGTCGACTTCCCGCAACATGCCGATCGCTTGTGACGGCGACGCAGCGACCGGGTGTTGTCGCCGCAATTCGATTTCGCAATAATCTTTTGACCGAATGGTTGTCGGACTAATTGCTCGACTCCACCCCAAACTCGTCAAAGTTCGGGCAGATCCAATGGACCAGACAATGAATTGCCTGCTGTCGCGAAGACGATCGTCAAAACTGACGCTCGTTGCCGCTGTGAATCTGGTTAGTGCGGCGGTAGTCGCCCATTGTTCCATCGCCCAGCCGGCCAGCACAAACCAACCTGGGCTTGAGGCGGCAAGTTCGCTGGAGACGGTTTCGCCTCCGGAAGAGTCTCCTCAACATTTCTGGTCGTTTCGCCCTTTGAGTCGCCCGCACCCACCAGCGGTTTTGGATGGAACACGAGGTCGCACGCCCATCGACCAATTTGTGATTTCAAAACTGGATGCCAAAGGCATCGCACTCAATCCCCCGGCCGATCGGCGCCGATTGATCCGGCGTGCGATGTTCGATCTGATTGGGCTGCCGCCGTCGCCCGAGGATGTCGATGCATTCGTGAAGCATCCGAATCCGGACGCATACGAAAAGTTGATCGACCGCCTGCTGGAGAGTTCGCACTATGGCGAACGATGGGCGAGGCACTGGCTGGACGTCGCCCGATTCGCCGAGAGTCACGGCTACGAGCAGGACTACGATCGGCCGAATGCCTACCATTATCGCGACTTTGTCATCAAGGCACTCAACATGGACCTACCTTATGACACGTTTGTCAAATGGCAGCTTGCCGGCGACGAGTTTGATCCAGAAAACCCTCTGGCCCTGATGGCCACCGGCTTTCTCGCCGCCGGAACTCACGCGACGCAAATCACGGCGAATCAGGCGGAGAAGGAACGCTACGACGAACTCGACGACATGGCCCGCACGATTGGCACCACGATGCTCGGCCTCACTATCGGCTGCGCCCGCTGCCACGACCACAAGTACGACCCGATTCCGACGAACGACTACTATCGGCTGATCTCGACTTTTTCGACGACCGTCCGATCCGACTTTGACGTGAACCTCGACCCGGCCAGCTTCCGTGCGGCGAAGGGGAAGTTCGACGTCGAGCACGCGCCGCTCATCGCGGCACTCGAAAAGTTCGAGCGTGAGGAGCTGCCGGCCCGGCTTGACGCATGGCTGAAGAGTCGCAGGGCGTCGCCGCGGCAGCCCGGCGAGCCGCGCGAAGCGCAGCCGTTCACGTGGGCCATGGTCGAGCCAGTGGAACAAAAATCCGAGGGCGGCGCGACGTTTACAAAACTCGAAGACGGATCGCTGCTCGTCGGCGACAAAAACTCGGACCACGACGTGTACACGTTCGTCGTACACACGAAGCTGAAGGGAATCACCGCCGTTCGGTTGGAGGCACTCGCGCACGAGTCGTTGGTCAAAGGTGGCCCTGGCCGCGCACCCAACGGCAATTTCGGCCTCACCGACTTTCGGATCAACGCCGCGCCGCTCGCCGGCGCCGCCCAATCGACTCCGGTGAAACTTACGAGCGCCCGCGCGAGTTTCGATCAGGCGGGCCTGCCGGTAACGCACGCGATCGACGACAACAAGAGTTCGTGCTGGGCCGTCGATCCGCAGTTCGGCAAAGACCACGCGGCCGTGTTCGACTTCGAATCGCCTGTCGGTTTCGAGGGCGGCACGAAGCTGACGATTGTTCTTGAGTTCAAGTGCAACAAACAACACGGTATTGGCCGGCCACGGCTCGCGCTGACGACCGCGCCGGCGCCCGCATCGCTCGACGCGCCGGCGATCACCGAACCGGCAATAATCGCCCTGGCCGCGCTCGACGCCGACCCAAACCTCACGCCGACCGGCGAACAACTCGCCGCCCTGCTGAAGTGGCACCGCACGACCGACGCGGAATGGCAAAAGCTCCACGAGCCGGTGAAACAACACGCTCGGCTGGCACCGCAACCCAAGCTCGTCAAGATGTTGATCTCCAGCGAAGGCGTGCCGGCCGTCCGCCTGCACACGCAGGGGCTGGACTTTTACGACCCGACCTACCACTTGAAACGCGGCGACCCAAACCAAAAAGCCGAAGTTGCAACCCAGGGCTTCCTCTCGGTCCTGATGCGTGTACCCGACGGCGAGAAGCACTGGCAGGAGTCGCTGCCCGCCGGCTGCAAAACCGCATACCGCCGCCGCGCGCTGGCCAACTGGCTCACCGACGTGGACCAGGGCGCGGGCCATCTGCTCGCCCGCGTCATCGTGAACCGGCTCTGGTACCACCACATGGGCCGCGGCATCGTCGCCACGCCGAGCGATTTCGGCAAGCAAGGCGAACGGCCCACGCATCCAGAGTTGCTCGACTGGCTGGCCACCGAACTAATCCGAAACGACTGGCGACTCAAGCCGATTCACAAGTTGATCATGACCAGCGCCGTCTACATGCAATCGAACGCAACCGACGAGCCGCGGCTGGCCGCCGACCGCGACAACACACTCTTCTGGCACCGACCCGGCCGTCGCCTTGAGGCCGAGGTCATCCGCGACGCGATGCTCGCCACGAGCGGTTCGCTCGACGCCACGCAATTCGGCCCCGGCACGCTCGACCCGAAACACCGCCGCCGCTCCATCTACTTCTTCGTGAAACGCAGCCAGCTCGTGCCGATGATGAGCCTGTTCGACGGCCCGGATACGCTGCAAGACCTGCCGTGTCGCGTGTCCACGACGATCGCCCCGCAGGCGCTGATGCTCATGAATAACGCCATCGTCCGCGAACGGGCTGCCGATCTCGCTCGACGCCTGAAATCGGCCGCCGAATCCTCGCTTGGCGACGCGATTCGACTTGGTTATGCGATTGCCCTCAGCCGGCAGCCGGCGCCGGACGAACTGGCCGATTCCGAATCGTTTCTCAAAGACCAGGCAGCCGCGTACCGAGCCGCCGGTAAGGCGGATGCCTCGGATCTTGCGTTGGCTGATTTCTGCCAGACCTTGATGAGCCTGAATGAATTTGTGTACGTTGAATGACGAATTGAGCCGAACTTCGGAGCACTTCAGATGCTGACCTACAAGGCGATGTTCAAACACCTCCCAGAAGGTGTCCACGCGGAGGTGATCGATTTTCCAGGCGCCATCAGTTTTGGCCGAAACCTCGACGACGCGCGACGCATGCTCGCCAGTGCCCTGGTGGACATGGCGGAAACATGCCTGTTGCGCGGTGAGCCGTTGCCGCAGCCCGATTCCACCTGCACGGACCCGGAGGCCGACATCGAGGAGCCGATTCACTTGCTACTGACGGCGGCCTCGCGAATAGTCGTCGCGCCTCAGGTCGCTATGCCATGAAACGTCGTGAGCTCCTGGAACATTTGCGTCGCCACAGATGCCGATTCGTCCGGGAAGGAAGCGATCACTCGATTTGGGAGAATCCTGCAAACAACCGGCGGACCGCCGTCGGGCGACACCGAGAAATACCGGACTTCACGGCGATTCGGATTTGCAGGCAATTGGGGATTGCAGCTCCGTAAGTCTGCTGTCCGTCGACTGGCTCCACAAACCAAAGGGAATCCACAATGCAAAAAATAGTTCTCAGCCTCATCATTGCCACCAGTTGCTATCTCGTTGGCTGCGGTGTGAAAGTGAAGACGCCCAGCACCACGGTTGAAGTCGGACCGGGTGGAGTCAAGGTCGAGACACCAGGCACGAAAGTTAATGTGTCACCGACCGAGGGAGTCCAAGTAGACACGCCTGGAGCCGACGTGAATGTCTCTCCCAAGGAGGGCGTCGAAGTCAAGACTCCGAACACCGAAGTGAAGGCTGGACCGGGGAAAGATTGAGAGATTGAGGAATTTGGAGCCGCCATGAGCATTCCGCAATTGATCGCATCGCCACACGCGGGCTACGCGACACGACGCGAGTTTCTGCAACGCACCGGCCAGGGTTGCGGCGTGTTGGCACTGGCCGGCATGCTCGACCAGCAGGGTGTGTTGACGACCGCCGCGCGGGCGGACGTCGCCGACCGACGACTGAAACCGCTCGCGCCGCGGCCGACGCACGCGCCGGCCAAGGCGAAGTCCGTCATCTGGCTCTTCATGAACGGCGGCCAGAGCCAGGTGGACACGTGGGATTACAAGCCGGAACTCGAAAAACGCGATGGCAAGGAGCTGGAGGGATTCGACAAGAACACCGGCTTCTTCACGGCCGAAGTCGGCCCGCTGATGAAGTCGCCGTTCAAGTTCAAACAGCAGGGACAATCGGGGACGTGGGTGCCGGAAATATTTCCGGACATGATCCCGCACGTGGACGAAATGGCGTTCATCCACTCGTGCTTCACCGAGACGAACAACCATTCGCCCGCTCTATTTCAAATCAACACCGGCTTCAGCCGCATGGGCTTCCCGTGCGTCGGCGCGTGGGTGACCTACGGCCTCGGCAGCGAGAGCCAAAACCTGCCCGCGTTCGTCGTGATGTACGACACGCTCGGCCGCGGCCTGCCCAAAGGGCACGCGTCCAACTGGGGCGCCGGCTTCCTGCCCGGCATCTACCAAGGCACCGCGCTCAACGCCCAGGGCGCACCGATCGACAACCTGAGCCGTCCCGAACACATGACCGACGCCGAACAGCGCCGGCAACTCGACCTGCTCGCCAAACTCAACCGCCGCCACCAGGAGCAGAATCCGGGAGAAGCCGAACTGGCCGCGCGCATCGAGAGCTTTGAGCTGGCCTATCGCATGCAAATGGCCGCGCCCGAGGCATTCGACATCGACAGCGAGCCGGAGTACATTCGCAAAATGTACGGCGTGGATGAGAAACGCTGTGCCCACTTCGCCAAGCAGGCGCTCGTCGCCCGGCGCATGGTCGAACGCGGCGTCCGCTTCGTGCAAATCTACTCCGGCGGCATGGAAAACGAGCGAAGCTGGGACGGCCACCGCGACATCGACGGCAATCACCGCCAATTCGCCGGCGAGACCGACCAGCCGATCGGAGCACTCCTCACCGATCTGAAACAGCGCGGCCTGTCGGACGAAGTGCTCGTCGTCTGCTGCGGCGAGTTCGGTCGCCTGCCGATCGTGCAGCAGACCAAAGACAAAAACCACCTCGGCCGAGACCACAACCCGCACGCCTTCACCGCCTGGTTCTTCGGCGGTGGCACCAAAGGTGGCGTACACTACGGCGAGACCGACGAGATCGGATTCAAAGCGGCAGTCGATCGCGTCAGCGTCAACGACCTGCACGCCACGATCCTGCACCTGATCGGCATCGACCACACGAAATTGACCTATCGTTTCAGCGGTCGTGACTTCCGCCTCACCGATGTCGCGGGCGAGGTGGTGCAGCAAATAATCGCATAAGGTTGGTAGCGCGACAATCGCGCGGACCGCCTACACAGTTCGGTGAGCGGCAGGTAAAATGCACAAGTGATCGGTGTTTTCCTCACTTCGGCGGACGCCAAATCATGAAGAAAGTACTAACTGAACCGACCATGTCCATGCGCGAGTTTCGGAAACGCGCCCACCAGACTCTCGCCGAGTTGCAAAAGACGCTTTTGCCCGAACACGGCTCCGAGATCATTGCCATTAACGTCGATACGGGCGAGTATGTGCTGGCAGCGACGCAGGATGAAGTTTGGCCTGCGTTCAAGGCAAGGTGGCCGGGTTCGCTCGCCTATGTCACCCGTGTGGATGGCGGCCCGGTGGTGAAATTCCACGGGAGATAAGCCAAATGACACCCACCGCGAAGGCCGAGATCATCGGCAGCCGGAAAACGATCGCCATCACCGCTATTGTGGATACCGGATTCGACGGCGACGTGTGTCTACCCACCCGTCTCGCAGTGCAACTTGGGTTGGAACTGATTGGCGAACTTACTGTCGAACTGGCCGATGGCACGCTCAAGGACGAACTCGTCTTTGCCGGGTCGGTGCGATTCTTCGACATCACTCGCGAAGTGAAAATCCTTCTCACGAACAGCGAGGACGCCCTACTCGGCACCAGTCTACTCAATCACTACCCAGTCTCCATCGAGTATCCCGGCGGGCGCGTCCGGCTGCGCCAGCGTCAAGCCTCGGGCGGAAGAAGATCGTAACACTCCATCTCCATTGCATCCTTTTTGCCATTTTTTACACCGGACTGCCTGAGCAACGGAAAGGAACGCAGCTCATTTCCAGATCGGCCATGCCTGCGCAACAAATGGTACGACGTCGCCACTTCTCGAAATTGGCGAGCGCTGATAGAATCCTGACATTCTCCAGGAGGAATGAGCATGACGGTTCGGGGCAAGGTCAAGAACGGGAAAGTGCTGCTGGAAGATCCGAATGTCCTCGCGGAAGGAACCGAGGTCGAAGTGCGTCCGGCCAGAAAGCGGAAGCGAGTTGGCAGTGCCGCGAAGTCGAGGAAGGGAAAGGCACGTCCCAGATCGGTCGCCGAACGACTCGCGCCGTTCATCGGCAAGGCGAAAGGATTGCCACCGGACATGTCGGTCAACCTCGATCATTACTTGTACGGCATGCCCAAGCGGAAATGAAACCGATCTTCGCGGACACCTCGTATTACATCGCCCTTCTGAGCGCGACTGACGACTGGCATGAACCCGCGGTCGAATGGAGTGAGAAAATCCTTGGCCGGCATGTCGTGACCGAGCATGTGCTCGTTGAGTTAGGC
>Ga0247727_10002100_pt1 | contig 46122 bp, 43 predicted proteins | sample WisWelCaveWW1625_FD_202498 | JGI IMG/M metagenome (GOLD analysis project Ga0247727, IMG submission 202498) | Biofilm microbial communities from Wishing Well Cave, Virginia, United States - WW16-25 | ecosystem: Environmental > Aquatic > Deep subsurface > Groundwater > Cave microbial mat | place...
GCTGCGGATGCGCCGATGTTGGAATTGAGCGCGGAACCTGTCGCTGTTGCGCCCGATGCCGCATTGGAAAAAATCGCGCGCGAAAAAAGATGGCGCATCCTGCGCGGAACTTGAACTGCCACAAAACCTCCAATTGTTTCATGCGATGTGCGATGTAGGCGATGGAGGTCATCGCACATCGCCTACCTCGCCAACATCGGAAGGTTTTGTTATACTCTACCCTCGCACCCCATGTTTGCCCCATCCCCTACGCAAGACGAGACGCTGCGCGCATGAGCGCATTTCAAGACGCGCAAATGTTGGCGCGCTTTACCTTTGGCTTGCGCGCGTATTTTTCACAGCGGTTGACCCTCGCCGACGCCGAATGTTGCGTGCGTGAACGTTTCGCGCGGCGCAACGAAAATTTTTTGCAGCTCGTCCAGCGCGCGATCTATGGCTATCCCGATAGTCCGTATCGCGCGTTGTTGTTGCATGCGGGCTGCGAGTTTGGCGATTTGCGCGCGGGGGTAGAACGCGAAGGCATTGAAACGACCTTGACGAAATTGCGCGACGCGGGCGTGGTGGTGACGTTCGAGCAATTCAAGGGACGCGTGCCGTTGGAACGCGGCGGAAAAATTTTGGCGCGCGACGCGCGCGCATTTGACAATCCTTTTCTCGCTAACCATTTTGTATCTGAATCGGGCGGCTCGTCGGGTAAAGCCACGCGCATCGCGCATGACCTGGAACATCAAGCAGCTTCCGCGTCGCATCATCTCCTCGCGCGCGCCGCGCAAAATGTTCTCGATGCTCCCTTTGCGATCTGGCGCGGCATGCTGCCCGATGGCAGCGGCATCAACAATATCTTGCACACCGCGCCTTTTCAACGCGCGCCGCAGAAATGGTTTTCGCAGCTCGGTTGGCGCGAATCGCAACTTCCGTTTCAGCATGCGTTGTTTTCCTATTGGTTCGTCGTCGTCGGAAAAATGTGCGGCGCGCCGATTCCGTTTCCAAACTATACACCGCTCGAACGCGCGGAGGTGGTGGCGCAATGGGTGTACGATACCGTGCGCGCACACGGCAGCGCGCTGCTCGGAACGCAGGTGAGTCGCGCGTTACGCGTCGCGTTGGCGGCGCAAGAAAAAAATCTGGACCTCGAGGGCGCGACGTTCATGATCGCGGGCGAACCGCCCACGCCTGCCAAAGTGCGCGCGATGCAAGCGAGCGGCGCGCGTGTTTTTACAACGTATGGCATGGCGGAAGTGGGACGCGTGGCGATGGGCTGCGCGCAGGCGTTCGATACGAGTGACACACATTTGCTTGCCGACGCGTTTGCATTGATCACGCATCCAATTGCGGTGATTGATTTTGAGGTCACCGTCCCCGCGTTTCATCTCACCACGCTTTTGCCGACGACGCCCAAAATTATGCTGAATGTGATCAGCGATGATTATGGGATCGTCGAGGGGCGCGCGTGCGGCTGCTTGTGGGCGGAACTTGGATTCACGACGCATCTGCGCGAGATTCGCAGCGTGAACAAATTGACGGGCGAAGGTGTGACGTTAATTGGGACAGAGCTGGTGAATGTGTTGGAAACTGTTTTGCCCGCGCGCTTTGGCGGCTCCCCGCTGGATTATCAAGTGCAAGAACAAGAGGACGCGCGAGGATTCACGCGGCTGGTCTTGATCATCAGTCCGCGCGTAAACCTTAACGATGAAGCAGAAGCGCGGCGTGTGGTTTTGGACGCGCTCGACGCGTTGTCGTTGAATGGACATCTCACGCGCGTCGCATGGCAAAACGCTGACACGCTGCAAATTGAACGCGCGGAACCGCATTGGACGGCGCGCGGAAAACTACTGCCGTTGCATCTAGTGAAAGCGGCAAAGACACGCAAGGAGTAGTTTATGAGCCGTACGACAAATTTGCAATTTGTCGTACACCCGTAGGACAAATTACAAATTTGTCCTACCATTTCAAGGAGGCAAGATGAAAAAATTGTTTGTTGCGATTGGGATGATTGGATTGATTGTATTGGCGTCATGCGCTGCGCCGTCAACACCAACGCCGGAAAAGAGCGGCACCTTTCGCGTGGGTTTTGCCAGTGAAGTAGATTTTGGTGATCTGCCGACGTTGATGGCGCATGATCTTTTGCGCGCACAGGGATATACCGTCGAGCCCCAATTTTTTGCAAACGCGGATTTGGAAGTGGCGGCGCTGGCGCAAGGCGCTCTCGATTTTGGGAACGGCTCGACGCGCACCCATTGGAACGCAGTCGCCAAAAGCGTGCCGCTGGTGACGGTTATGGAACAGACGGCGAATGTGTGGTCACTTGTCGCCAAGACGGGAATCAAAACGTGCGCGGATTTGAATGGTCGACGCGTAGCGTACAGCAGCGCGGGCGCGTTGAGCGCCGCGCTGCTCAAAGCGTATCTGGGTCAAAATTGTCCCGAAGCGAAACCCGAAATCCTTTTGATCCCCAACTCCTCCGCGCGCGCAGCTGCGCTCCTCGCAGGCGAATCGGATGCCGCGCCCTTGGAATTGGCGGATGTGCTACAGATGCAGCAAAAAGCGCCCGACAAATTACACACTCTCATCAATTTCGCGCAGGCGCTCCCGCAACTGAAAACGACAGGCGTGCATGTGCGCAGCGATTTTGCGAAACAGCATCCCGAGCAAGTGCGCGATTATCTCCAAGCATTACTCTCGGTGCACCGCGACATTCGCGCGAATCCCAATCTGGTGCAAGACGCCGCCGTGAATTTTTGAAAATGGAGCCCGCCGAAGCCGCGACGACGACGCAGGCGTATTTGCAAAAAAACATTTGGGATGTGAACGGGGGACTGTCGCGCGACGCGGTGGCATACAGCGTGGACTTTTTTACCACGACGGGTTCGCTGCCCGTAGGATTGACGGCGGACAAGGTATCCGATTTGTCGTACCTCGACGCGGTGTTGAATGAAATTGGGCGCAAATAAAATTCCGATTTTGACGTTTCACGCGCTTGAAGAAAACAACACGCCGATTTCCTTTCCGCCCGCGTCGTTTGAACGCGCGCTCAAAAAATGGCACGCCGCGGGTTGGCGTACCATTTCGTTGTCTGACACAGTGCGTCATTTACGCGCGCGCGCCGTATTGCCCGAAAAAAGTTTCGTCCTGACGTTTGATGATGGGTACGCGTCCGTGTATCGCGTGGCGTTTCCGCTGCTGCGCGAATTGGGCATGACGGCGACGATTTTTGTTGCGCCGAACGCGGAAGGCAATGCGGGCGGCAATGCGGGCGGCAATGCGGGCGGCAATGCGGGCGGCAATGCGGGCGGCATGACGCCGCTCCCTACGTTGTTTGGGCGGGAGATGCTGCGGTGGCATGAGATACGCGAGATGCGCGCGCACGGGATTGATTTTGGCGCGCACGCGCTCACGCATCGTGATCTGACACAATTGGATGAGCAAACGGTGGAACACGAATTGCGCGCGTCGCGCGATATTCTCGCGGACGCGTTGGGCGAACCGATTCGGTTGTTTGCGTACCCGCTGGGGAAATACAATGCGCGCGCGCGCGACATTGTGACAAACTATTTCGACGCCGCGTGTTCGGATCATTTGGGCATTGCCAATTTCAATAGCGATCTGTTTGCGCTCGAACGCGTGGAAACATTTTATCTGCGCGCGACATGGGCGGCGGACGGATTGACGCGTAAATGGTTTCCATTGTATTTACGCGCGCGAAATGTGCCGCGAAAATTGCGCCGCTTGCTGATAAATTAAGAAACCCGTCCTGTCAGGCATGTTTTTCTCCGATGATGCAATGATTCGTGCGGGAAAATGCGTTCGTTATGAGACCTCTTGCAAAAGTCTGTGTTCTAGTTCGTGCAAGCCGAACCAAATTAGCCCACCGCGAATCTACGCGAATCTACGCGAATCTGTATTTTTATACGCGCAGAACTTGTCCCGAAGGCTTGCCTCGAAGAATTGAGGGGATTGAGGGATTCGTGTAGACTTGTCCCGAAGAATTGAGGGATTCGCGGTTCGTTGGTCTTGTGCAAGAGGTCTATTCGATGCGCGCCAACGCGCGCACGGGGAATGTTCCGACACCCTGAAATTTCGGCGGAATCGCGCTAAAGGTAAAACCGTTGGCGGGCAGGTTGCCCAAATTGCAGAGATGTTCGACGATCAAAATGTTTGCGCCCAGCAAGGTGGTGTGCGTGGGACGCGTCTTGCCTTGTGTGTTGTCAATGTTGTGCGAGTCAATGCCGACCAACACCGCGCCCTGTTCGCGCAAATACACAGCTGCATCTTCCGTCAAAAACGGATGACTTGAAAAATAATTTGGTGTGTTCCAATGCGCGTCCCATCCCGTATGAACGAGTACCGCTTTGCCGCGTACATCACGCGCGCGAAAAAAAGTTTCATCAATCGCCAACTGTTTTTCGTACGGCACGCGAATCACCAGCGCGTCCAGTTCCGCAAACTGTTCGGGCGTGATTTGCGACAAGTCTTTGCCGTCCGCGTAACGATGAAAAGGGCAATCGAGATACGTTCCCGTATTCGCCACCATTTCGATTTTGCCGATCTGAAACTCTGTTCCTTCGGCATACAATTCGCGCGATTTTTCGCGGCTCAAATAATCGCAAATGATCGGCGCGGGCAATCCTTTTTAGGTGATTAGACCGTCAAAGATGGTGTGACTCAAATCTACAAATTTTTTGGGATGGGTCATGGCTCCGCCATCCGACTCTGCACCACGCGAAATCGTCCGCATACAAACGACGCGCTGACAATCACTCAACAACATTCGGATCAAAGAAATGTGAAAATCCTTTTTGCGCCAATGCGGTTTTGAGTTTTTTGTCGCCCGTCCAAAGCAACCCACCAAGTTCTAGCGTAAGAGCCACGTGCGGCGTGTCGCTCTCGTCAATTTCTCGGCACAAGTCAAACGCGCGTTTGCGATTCTCTACACGAATCAAATCTTCTTTGTACACATTGAGACGGCGTAAAAGAACATACAACAAGCGCAAAATCTCGTCTTCGGACAAGCGACTTGCCGCAACCAACTTGTCCTTGTGTTTGAACAATTCGACCATCACAAATTCGCAGACGTAAATCTGGTAATCGGAGCGCAGCAAAAGGTCTGTGAATGTGGACTGTTCACGCAACAACGCCGAGAAAAGAATGTTCGTGTCGGCGATGATGATATTCTCTTGAGCCATTACGTTTTAAGGAAACTCTCTTTGAGATTTTGCCAACCCGCTTGCTTCACTTCCTCCGCAAGGGCATCGGCTTGTGCTTGCGTCATTTGGCTGCGCTGACGAATAGATTCCAGTTCAAGATAATCCAAGAACTTGATCACCGCTGCGCGGTCAAATGCATCGCCGCGCAAGCGCACCACAATATCGCGATTCTCCATTGCAACATCATAGAAACTTGTCATCTGGTCTTTCCCTCCTTCTTCCATCATACATCAACTTACCGCCACTCGATTCTGCACCACGCGAAATCGTCCACTCACAAACGACGCGTCCGTTAAGGTCGCGTTGCCCGCGGGATTCAGACCGCTGACGTGATAATCGCTGAATGCAGCTGCATACGTCAACGGCATGGGGTTGAACAGGTTGATGGAAAGATTCGCGCCTGCGTCACCGAACGCGTCTTGCGCGCGTTCGATGAATTTTGGATCCGTCGAATACGCATACGAATTGATCGCGCCGAATTGTTTGGCGTCGCTGGCAGCTTGCGCCAACGCTTGCTCGGCAGAATCAGCTGCGATGAAAAGAATGACGGGACCGAACCATTCGCGCGCGTACAGATCATTGTCGGAAATATCGAGACCGAGGACGAGGGGTGTGCGCGTGCGCGCATTGGGAAAGTCGGGATGCGCGTAGGGCGCGGCATCGCGCAACAGGTTTGCGCGTGACGGCGCGAGTTCTTGCGCGCGTTCAACGAGATTCAAAATGTTTTCGTTTTGAATCGCGCCGAGAACGCCGCCCGCGCGCGCGGGATCGGACAAGAGACCATTGATGCTTTCGACGAGCGCGTGCGCGGTTTCGTCAAACGTCAACGTGACATCGCCACTGCGAAAACCGTTGCGCGGGATGTACACATTTTGCGGACTGGTACACATTTGCTTCGAAAACAATGTCAATCCCATACCGAGCGATTGAGCTAATCCTTTCAGATCGTTCGTGGATTCGAGGACGACGGAATTGACGCCCGATGTTTCGGTGAACACGGGTTTGCCGCGCGCGTTTTCTTCAATCCAACGTCCAAAATGCGCGCTGCCTGTGAAATCCACAATCGCGGTATCGGAACGCGTCACCAATTCTTTTGCAATCGGTTCAGCTGGCGTATCCACAACGAGCGTGACGAGATTCGGATCAAAGCCCGCGTCGCGCAATGTGCCGCGCAAAACTTCTACAGCTAACGCCATCGGCAAAATGGTCGCGGGATGCGGTTTCACGATGACCGCGTTGCCCGTTGCCAAATTCGCCATGATCGCGGGATACGCGTTCCATGTCGGAAACGTCGCGCACGCGATCACAACCGCGATGCCGCGCGGCATGAGACGATATTGTTTTTGCAATTTCACCGTCGTCGCACCAAACGCGCGTTCCCAGGTTGCGCTCGTTGTCACGCGCGCCATTTCTTGCCACGCGTAAACAATCGCTTCCATGCCGCGCTCTTGGGCGTTTGGACCGCCAGCTGCAAACGCCATCGGAAAACTTTGCCCTGTCGTGTGCATGAGCGCGTTCGCGCTTTCAAAGCTGTGTTGGTTCAAACGCGCCAACATTTCCATACCTATACCCACGCGCGCCCGCGCGCCCGCGTCGCGCCACGCGGGAATCGCTTCACGCGCAGCTTGATACAACACATCCAAATCCACTTTCGGATATGTGATGCCGAGTGGTTCTTGCGTGTACGGCGAAACTTCAAAACCCGTGCGTCCAATCGTCCCGGGCTGATCAATTTCAAAGGGTTGATTCAACCGCGCTTGAAACGCGGTGAGACCTTGATCCACCGCGTCACCGTGAATTTTGCGCGAGGGCGATTCGTTGAACGCGCTCCACGCGGCGCGTGCTTCCGTTGCGGCAATGGCTTGGTTCAGGCGTTCGTGGTGTTTTTCGAAATAGTCGGTCATTTTTTCTCCGTGGAAGGGTTTTCATTTTTGGTGGGTTGCTTTGGATTAGGGTTTTGCTTGATTTTCAGATTGTATCACAGATGCGCGCGGCATCTCATGGCACAAACGATTTCAGCGCGTCTTGATCCACGCGATAAACTGCCAGATCATTCGGCGCGTCCAAAAATTTCAATTCGAGCGCGCCGATCTGGATCAATGGCTCAAGCGCAACCACAAAACGCTTCACCGAACCGATCCGTAAGTTTTTTTGGTCGCCGATTGGTTTTACACCGTAATGCGTCACAACATATTCGATCTGTTGACGTTGGAGATAGTCGTTTAGCGTTTGCGTCGAATTGAGACGTGTTGGAATATCAATAAAAGTGCGCGCAACATAGAGATGATCGGTCGTCGCGCGCGTACTCAAAACAATTGTCGCGCGCGGCAGATAGTGCTCCAATTGCGCCGCGCGGGCATACTGATCGCCCGGCAAAAGCATCGCGCGCTGAAAAAGGACATCGAGCAGTACGCTGCTAACCAACAGCAAAACTGTGACGGTCCCTGTCACATAGCCGGAGAGCCGCGCTGCACTTGCGTCGGAGGTCACGCGAGCGACAATCACGCGTGTCACCACAAACACACCCATCAAGAATGCCAAAAGCAATTGCGGCTGAATCGGGTAAGCGAGGCGAGTGCCGTTCCAGACCCACGCCACCAACAACAGCAGGTAGGGTGGGACAATGATTTGAAACGCGGTCAAGCCCGTTGCGCGCCACCATGCCACTGCGCCCACCATAACTACCAACAGCATAAAGACACTTGGCAGATAGCGCAGAAACGGGACGCCCGCGCGATCCGTCCATTCCGTCAACGCCCTTTCCATTTGAAAGGGTAACTTTTCCGCCACGTCCAGATGGAGCAATGTTTCAGTCCATACTCGCTGTGCCCCACTCCCCAGACGTATGGGGGTGTCTATCAGCTTTTCGTCCGTTGACACAACAATAGAACCCATCGTCAGAACCGTGTTCATCGCGCTCCGCGTCCCGAACAGGTCAGTGATATATTCTTGTGGCAGCAAATCTGTTGCGCGCACACTCGTTAGAACGAGCACGCTTCCAAGTAACATCGCAATCGTCGCAGCCGCTAAACCGAATTGCGGCACAAGTTTGCGCCCGCCTTTCCAAAATAAATAAATGAGCCAACACGCGACAAACAGCCAACCAATCGTGCGCGTATAAAGCACGCACACTGTCAAGATGCCAAAGACAATGCCCCATGCGCGCGGCGGGTCGCGCAAAATTCGTTCGACCCACACGATCATCGCCAATGCAAACAAAAGGAACGGCGCTTCCGACATGATCGTGCGCGCGTGCAAAATGGTCACGGGCGAAAGCGCCGTTAGCGCCAACACCGCAACGCCCCAATCATACGACAACCCTTGACCAATGCTTCGCCAGCCCCAAAACAATACCGTCACCGCAAGGAGCGTCGTAACCAGCGGCAGGACGCGCAGCACATCCAGCGATGCAGGAAAGAGTGCGCGCAGCGGCGTCAACAGCAACGGCAGCAAAAATGGAAATTGGGTCGCCCTATTTTCGTTTGGTGTCAAAAGTGTACCGTATGGCACGCCCTGTAACAACGAATCGGTGTTGGTCACATACGAGCCATCATCCCCGTAGGTTCCCACCTGATAGCTATGCCAATCATACAAGCACAATGCCAACAGCGTCACCATCGTGACCCCCCACAAAAAAATATGCCAACGCGTCGGCGCATTGGCGTCAAAAGGAATCAAGTGGATCGTCATGTGCCACGCATCATAATCGAATCTGCAATCGCAAACAAACGCGCGCGTCGTGAGACCCCAAGTGTTTTCACCCAGTAGTGCAACTCGATTTACAGCGCTGGTGAAAAACACTTGGGGTCTTGGCGCGTGCGTCGCGGCACGATTGAGAGAAAACGTTTTGTCCCGTATAATCCCCGCCATGCCGAATCCTCTGCGCGTCGCGGTCATCGGGCTGGGCGCGGTGGCGGTCAGTCGCCATTTGCCCATTCTGATCAATCATCCGCACTTTCAAATTCACGCGGCGGCGGAACTTGACAACGAACGCGCGCAAACCGTCGCGCGCCAATTTTCCATCTCAAATATTGCAGCGGACGCGCGTGCCGTGATCGAATCCGACGCGGTGGATGTTGTCGCAATCTTCACCCCTCCATTTACCCACGCCGCCCTCGCGCATTACGCGTTGGATGCGGGCAAACATCTCTTGATCGAAAAACCATTGACGATTAATCCGAACGAAGCGGAACAACTTGCCGCGCACGCGGAGCGCGCCTCTACAAAACTGTTGATGGGATTCAACCAGCGGCATCACCCGCATCTCGTCCGCGCGCGCGCCTTGCTGCGCGCGGGACAACTCGGCGCAATTCGCGCGGTGTCCACTTTTTTGAGCAATACGCACACACGCGACAGCTTGACCGCGTGGCATCACGACCCCGCGCGCGGCGGCGATCTCTTGTATGAATTGGGCGTGCATCATTTCGACGCACTCCGTTTTTTGCTGGACGCCGATGTTGCCGAAATTCACGCGCACGAATTTTGCTCGCCGCGCGGCGCATTGACCAACACGATCCAAATGCGTTTGACAAATAATGTTCTGGCGACGACAACGCTCATCGAGGATGCGCTCGAACATAACGAATATGAAATTGTGGGTGAACGCGGCAAATTGAATTTGTCCCTCTATCGTTTTGACGGGTTTCATTTCATGCCGCGTGGCACGTATGACGGCAGTTTCGGTTTGCGATTTTCGGATGCGCGCAAAACAGTGGCGATGTTACCTCATGCGCTCCCACGTATTCGACGCGGTGGTGAATATACCTTGACCTATCGCGCCGAATGGGATCATTTTTACGAGGTCATTCAAAACAATGCTGCGCCACTCGTCACCGTTCACGACGGCGTCGCCGCGACGCGCCTCGCACACACCGCGCGCGAATCCATCACGCGCCAAGCTTCCATTTTCCTCCCCTCGCATGAATCAACCCCTTCGCGCGCCGCCGCTTGAACCTGCCCTCGCCGCCATTGTCGTCATTCCCGATTTGTATCCCACGGTGCAAGCAACGATGCGCGCACTCCAAGCGCAAACCGCTGCCGCGCAAATGGAAATCGTTTTTGTCGCGCCCACGCCACTGGAAGTGAACGTGGCTGAATTACACACTTTTCACAGTTGGCAAATTGTCACCCATCCATTTGAATCCATCGGCGAAGGATATGCCGCAGGGATTCATGCGACGCGCGCGCCCGTCGTCGTCCTCACCGAAGACCATTCCTTCCCCGCGCCGAATTGGGCGGAACGTTTGCTTGCCGCGCATCAAAATCCACACACCGTCGTTGCGCCCGCGATGCGAAATGGAAATCCTGACACCGCGACCAGCTGGGCAGATTTTTTGATCGCCTATGGCAAATGGGCAGAACCCATCACATCGGGCGCAATGGATTTTCTCCCCGGACACAACAGCTCCTACAAACGCGCGGCACTGCTGGCACAGCAAGAACACTTGGTGGAAAGGTTGCAAGCGGAAACGGTGCTGCATTGGGAGTTGCGCGCGCAAGGGCATTCGCTTTACCTTGAAGCAACAACGCACACCGCGCATTTGAATTTTGCAATGCTCCGTCCCTGGCTCGCTGCGCAATTGTACAGCGCGCGCATTTTTGCTGCGCAGCGCGCGCGAACATGGCATGCAGGCAAGCGCGCACTGTATGCGCTCGCGTCACCCCTCGTTCCGGTGATTCGATTTCTGCGCCTGTGGGGCGCGGTGCAACGCCAAACGTTTGACCTGCGCGTGCGCGCGCAAGTGTGTCTCCTGCTCGCATGTGGATTGGGTGTGGATGCGATTGGGCAAGCGCTGGGTTACGCGTTGGGCGCGGACGCAACGCGTGCCCAAAATCTCGCACACGAATTTCATCGCGTCCGCTTTATCAAAACATTCCCTTCTGAACGTGCATGAGCGACGAATTTGATTTTTCGATCATCATCCCGACCTACAATCGCCCCCTCGCGTTAGCACACTGTTTGAATGGCATAGCGGCATTGGAGACTGCCTCGCGTCGCGCCCAAGTGATTGTGGTGAACGATGGCGGCGCGCCGCCCGAGCGCGCAAGCATTGAGCTTCTCCAAACGCGTTTCTCTTTTTTGCTTTGCGCGCAATCGAATCAAGGACCCTCCGCCGCGCGGAATCATGGCGCGCAACGTGCGCGCGGTAAATACCTTGTGTTCACCGATGACGATTGTGTGCCGGCGCGCGATTGGCTCGCGCAACTGGAACACGCGCTAAAGGAAAACACGCTTGTTGGCGGCAGCGTCAGCAATGGTGTGCGTGGCAACGCGTGTGCCGAAGCGAGTCAACTCTTGTTTGAATTTTTGTACGAATGTTATTACAACCGCGCGGTGCGCGTGACCCAAAAACCATTTTTCACTTCGAATAATTTTGCGTTGGCAAAACGCGCGTTTGATGCCGTCGGCGGTTTCTTGCCAGAAATGCGTTTCGCCGAAGACCGCGAACTGAGCGCGCGGCTTGCGGCAGCAGGATGTTCGCTCGTCTATGCGCCCGCGGCACGGGTGATTCATTTTCGTGAGTTAAATTTACGTTCGTTTTGGCGGCAGCATTTTTCTTATGGGCAAGGCGCGTATCTTTATCATCACAAACTTTTCGCGCGCGGTGAACATCGCATTCAACTTGAGTCTGCACATTTTTATCGCGCGCTGCTCGCGTATCCTTGGCGCGCGCCGCGTGAGCGGAACGCGCCTTTGCTCTCCCTCTTGATTTTGTTTTCGCAAGTTGCCAATGGCGCGGGGTTTGTGGCGGCGGCGCGCAATGCGCGCGCGCTGCAAACCAACGGGTTGCCCACACGCGCCGGGTTTCCAACGGAATGACGGTCTCCGCGCAAACTCAAACTCTCCCCGCGCGCAATTTTTTTCCTACGCTCACAAAATTTAACACATTCTTTTCCTTTGCTTGACGCGCGCTTAACAATTCGCGCGTACAGTGTGGGCAGCATGAAACGCGTTTTATTTATTGACGTTCGCAATACCGCGCGCAGTCCCATCGCCGAAGCATGGTTCAATCAACTCGCTTTTGGATGGGGACGCGCATTCTCGTGCGGCACGATGCCCGCAAAACATTTTGATATGCTCGCGGTCCAAGTGATGGCGGAGGTTGGCGCGCCGATTCGTCCCCACTTGCCGCATCCGGTCACACAACAATTGCTCGCCCGCGCCGATTTGATCGTGATGATGGGACACGATGTGCCGGCGCGCGCGTTTCCCCACGCGGTCGTTTGGAATTTTCCCGATCCGACGGGGGAACACTTGAGCGTGTATCGTCAATTGCGCGACGAGATTCTTGCGAGTGTGCGCGAATTGATCGCGGAACTCCATCCCGTCGCGCCCGATCTGTTGCCGGTAGGACAAATTTGAAATTTGTCCCCGAGTTGTTGGAACTAGGACAAATTTCAAATTTGTCCTACATTTTCAAGGAGGAAAAATTATGGACACCACCGCAGTTGCTGAACCGACGGATGCCGTCGAAATTTTGCCCGTCATGCAAGTGAACGAGGAGGAGGTTAAAGTGAAAAAGGGATACGAGGACGAAACGCTGGAACCCGTACAAGCAGAAGCTCAAGCGGACGCGGGTAGCGAACAAGCGGATGAAGCGGAAGATGAAAAAGAGGACGAGGAAGCAGAAGAGGACAAAGAAGAAGATGAGAATGAGGAAGGCAAAGATACTCCGGAAGCGTAATGGTGGTTGAGTCGGCTTTATAGACAACTCAAATAAAAGTCGTAGCATGTCATTCTGAAGGGACGTGCGATGTATGCCATCGCCAGAATCTCTACGCGGCATCCAGAGATGCTTCGTCCAGATGTTTCACTCCGTTCAACATGACATCGTCCCATATTGATTTGAGTTGTCTATTAGGCAGCGCGCGCGGACGTGGATAACACCACGCCCGCGCGTTTTAAATTCCATGTATTGCGGAGATTGGATTTTAGCGTTGTATCCAACGCCCCTTCAGGCGGTTGATGACCATTGTCAGTCCTCCCGCTAAAGCGTTGAATCCAAGACCACACAGCATCTGAAAATTTGATCTTGGCAGGGGACTCACATTTGCTCGCGCGGAATTGTCACATTCCACTCTTTGCGCCATGCAGGAATGTCACCTGTCACCTCGAGCGATTGATTTACAAAAAAATTTTCCTTGTCCGCCGTCAACGTTGTCGCGGCGATAATGTGCGCGCGCCAACCGTCGCGCCCTTGATCCAAAATGATTGTCGAGTGACACGACGCGGACAACGGAGCGCCTTCCGTGATCGCAAACACATCGCGTTGAATTTGGCTATCGTCAATGTCGCTTTCGATCATGTGAACTGCGCCCGAATCATTTTCGTCCACGAGTTCCGCGCGCCCTGTGATGTGATCGCGTTTTACAAAACGTTCTCGTTTGGGTTCGCGCAAGGTTTCGAGCGCGAGCGGCGCGGACGTTTCCGCGGCTTGGAATGGAGCAAGTAAAGCATCTTCCGCGCGCGGTTTTCGCAACGGTAAATCGAGACGCGCGGATGCGCCCGAAAAAATTTTTAGCGTGACGGGTTCGGGCGACGGAAACGCAAATGGAAAATAGGTTGATGCCAGCGCAAGTCGCCACCGATGTCCCGTCTGGATCGCGTGCGCGATGACGCGCATACGCAACGTGATACGATAACGCGTGTTGGGTTCGAGCGCGGTTGGAAATTCGTGGCTGTCGCGATGGGTGAGATTCAAAATCCCGCGCGTGACGAGGGTGGAAGTTCCATCGGGCGCAACATCACACAAGCGCGCGGCAAGAATGGCTTGCGGTTGATCCGATTCAAGATCGAGTATGAGTTCCGGAAAGCCAAAAATTTCCATCGGCGCGTCGAGCGGCGCGGAGTCGAACGTCGCACACAACCCATCTTCAAAACGTTGATCAGGTGGTTCATCACCCTCCACCGCGTACGCGCACCACACGCCCGCGTCGAAACCGTGTTGCTGTGAACTGTTGAGCGCGATTGGCGATTCGCGCGCGGGAGTTGCGCGCAATTCATTCGGTTCGAGATAATACGAAAAATTTTCGATGTGAGGCGATGGGAAACTTGGTTCCGCGATCCAACGTCCCGCGCGTTCCGCATGTAACGGCGATGGCGGCGCGCTTGATTGCATCCACACACGCAGCATCGGTTCGTCCATGATCCCCGTTTCGATACCTTTCAGCCAAAAATCCCACCAACGCAAACTCTCTTGCAAAAATCCAATCGTCGGCGCGGGCAGTGCGGTTTCGGGAAATTGATGCGCCCACGGACCGATCAATCCTTTGCGCGGACAACTTAATCCCTCCATCAAACGCGGCACCGCATTTGGATAACCGTCAATCCATCCGCCCACCGCGTACACGGCGCATTGAATCGCGGCAAAATCCTCGCACACGGAACCGTGTTTCCAAAATTCATCGCGGCGTTGATGGCTCAACCAAATCGGAAGATACGACGGCGATTTTTCCAAACGCTCGCGCCACATTTCGCGCCAGCGTTCGCCCACAAAACGCGGATCGGGCGGCTGCGCGTTGAGCGCGAGCATCGTGTTCGCCCAAGCGACATGATCGGTTCCATGATTGCAGCCGCCGATGTAATGAATGTCGTCGGCGTAGCGATCATCGGTGGAATAAATCGTAATGATCGCTTTGAGCGCGTGTGGACGACGCGCGGCGACTTGGAGCGCGTTGAATCCGCCCCACGATTTTCCAAACATGCCAACGCTGCCATTGCACCACGTTTGCGCGGCGAGGTGCGCGATCACTTCCATCGCGTCGTCTTGCTCCTGTTTCAGATATTCGTCGTACAAGATGCCGTCAGAGTCGCCGCTGCCGTGCATGTCCACGCGCACGGATACGTAGCCATGCCCCGCGAGATACGGATGACGCAGTGCGTCACGAATCGCAGTGCCGTCATTTTTGCGATAGGGAATGTATTCGAGCAGCGCGGGGACGGGATTTTTTTTGGCATCAAGGGGAAGCCAAATCCGCGCGGCGAGGTTTGCGCCGTCGGACATGGGAATCCAGATGTGTTCGATGACGCGAATGGGGTGGGGAAAATTTGTTTCGGTGTTGGGCATAGGACACTTATTTTCGCTCAAATGGTTGTGAATTTCAAATGCTCTTGCGCGCACGAGGAGATTGAGATGCCACGCACTTTCGGAAGTGCGTGGCATCTCAATCTCCTGAAATTGACAATGCGCCATTCACGCATAGAATAGCGCGCGTATCCTCTTGCCTTTGCAGCAACAATGACGTTGCGTTCCGAAATGGGAAATCATTTTTGTCGGACGAACATGCTGCAACAATTATTTTTTCCGATTCTCAAAATTGCGCGCGGTGTTATGCCGCGCGTGCGCGTGTGTGTAAATGTGTAGAGAGCCGTTGTTTGTGGCTCTCTATTTTTTTTCGCATGGCGTTAGGCGGGGCGGGATAACCCCGCCCCTACAAGATGTTGCAATCACAAATTCATTGTCTTGTTGTTTCCTCTCGCCGCGCAGCAAACGCACGCGCGCTGGTGGATGACGCGCACGCGTTGGGAATTGAACATGTCGCGGAGATTGAAAAACACGATTTGTATTTTGTGCGCGGTGAATTGAATGAAAATGAATTGGCGCGCTTGGCGCATGAATTGTTGACGGACAGTGTGACGCAAAAATTTGTTTGGCGCAATGGCGCGACGGATCAAAATGGACAGGTGATCGAAGTCGCATTGCGCGCGGGGGTGACTGATCCGGTGGCGCACGAAATCGTGCGCGCGGCGCATGCGTTGGGAAATGGCAATGTGGAACAAGCCGCGACGGGACAACGCTATACGCTGCGCGGAAAAAATGATGCGCCGCTGGCGGAAAACGAATTGCACACGCTCGCGCGGCGACTCATTGCGAATGATGTGATTCAACGTTACGCGCTTGGAGAAATTGAAGCGACGTTTCCGCAAGATGCGCGTGCATCGGGGATTGTTGAAACGATTTCGATCACGGAATTGTCGGATGATGAATTGCTGCACATCTCAAACGAACGGCGCGCGGCGTTGGATTTGAATGAGATGCGCGCGATTCAAAATTATTATCGCGGGATGGGACGCGAGGCGACGGACGTGGAATTTGAAATGATCGCGCAGACGTGGAGTGAGCATTGTGTGCACAAGACGTTCAAAGCGCGGATTGCGTGGAGCGTGGAGCGTGGAGCGTGGAGCGAACCGATTGATGGAATTTTGAAAACGTTTTTGCGCGCGGCGACGGAAAAAATTGATGCGCCGTGGGTGCGTTCAGCTTTTGTGGACAATGCGGGGATTGTAGATTTTGATGAGGAGTTTGAAATTTCGTTCAAGGTGGAAACGCACAATCATCCGTCGGCGATTGAACCGTTCGGTGGCGCAAATACGGGCGTGGGCGGCGTGATTCGCGATGTGCTGGGCGTGAGCGCAAAGCCGATTGCGGCGACGGATGTGTTGTGTTTTGGTCTGCAAAATTTGGATCCGAAGAATTTGCCTGACGGCGTTTTGCATCCGCGCGTGATTCGTTCGGGCGTCGTCGCGGGCGTGCAGGATTACGGCAATAAAATTGGGATTCCGACGGTGAGCGGCGCGATTTTTTATGATGAAGGGTACACGGCGAATCCGTTGGTGTTTTGCGGCTGTGTGGGGATTGCGCCAAAAAATAAACATCCGCGCGCGCCGCAAGTGAATGATCGTGTCATTGTGCTGGGCGGACGCACAGGACGCGATGGCTTGCGCGGCGCAACATTTTCGTCCATGACGATGGACGCGCAAACGGGCGAGGTGGCGGGCGCGTCGGTGCAGATTGGCGATCCGATTACGGAAAAGGGTTTGATTGAAGTGATTACGCGCGCGCGGGATGCCAATTTGTATCACGCGATCACGGATTGTGGCGCGGGCGGTTTGTCGTCGGCGGTTGGCGAAATGGCGAGTGAGAAGGGCGCGCAAGTGGAATTGGAAAATGTGCGTTTGAAATACGCGGGGCTAGCGCCGTGGGAAATTTGGTTGTCGGAAGCGCAAGAACGCATGGTGTTGGCGGTGGCGGAAAAAAATGTTGCGGCGTTGCAAAATTTATGCGATACCTACAATGTCGAACTCACAGACATTGGCGCGTTTGATGAAAGCGGGCATGTAGTTGTGAAACATGCAGGGCGTGTTGTATTAGATTTGGAAAATAAATTTTTGCACGAGGGTATACCACAGAGAGAGTTGAGAGCAGTAAGCAGTAGTCAGTTATCAGTCGAGAAACGAGAGGCGAGAAATGAGAATTTCAATGCGCGGTTGCTCGCGTTTCTGGCACATCCGAACGTCGCGTCGAAAGCGGATGTGATTCGCATTTATGATCATGAAGTCCAAGGGGGTACGGTGGTGAAACCGCTGACGGGGGTGAGGAATGATGCGCCGTCGGACGCGGTGGTGTTGAAGCCGCTTGGGACGAAGGGGACGCGCGGGATTGTGTTATCTTGCGGATTGAATCCTGAATACGGAAAACACGATGCGTATCGGATGGCGTTGAGTGTGATTGATGAGGCGATTCGCAACGCGGTGGCGGTGGGCGCGGATCCTGAACGCATCGCCGTACTCGACAATTTTTGCTGGGGCGATCCGAAACGTCCAGAGACATTGGGCGCGTTGGTGGACGCAGCGCGCGGGTGTTACGACGGCGCGCTGCTGTTTGGAACGCCGTTCATTTCGGGCAAGGATTCGTTGAACAATGAATATGTCGGCGTGGATGGACAACGGCACGCGATTCCGCCGACGCTTTTAATTTCGGCGTTGGGGATCATTGACGATGTGAATGAGCCAGTGACGATGGATTTGAAATGCGCGGGAAATTTTATGTATCGTATTGGAACTTTTTCGCGTAGTGATTCATTCGTTCCCGCGTTGTCAAACGAAACGCCGCGCGTGTATCGCGCGCTGCATCAAGCGATGCGGGCGGGTGTCGTATGCGCGTGTCACGATCTGAGCGAAGGCGGGCTGGCGGTGAGCGCGGCGGAAATGTGCATTGGGGGACGATTGGGTATGAGGGTGGAAATTGAGAACGCGGAAATGTTGTTTGGGGAAACGAATGGGTGTTTGTTGGTGGAAGCGGCGGCGGCGGATTGCGCGAGGTTTGAAAATTATTTTAGAGAGATTCCGCATGCGTGCGCGCAGCTTGGGCGCGTGACGGAAAATTTAGAATTGGAAATTATTGCGAATGAGAAGGTGTTGATTGCGTTGGGGGTGGAGGAGCTGGTTAAAGCGTGGAGTTCGAACGCGACGCCCTGAGTTTGTGGTGTCAACGAATAGGAACCGAATAAACGAATGAAACCTAACGCTCTAATCCTCCACGCTACAGGCACGAACCGCGATCACGAAGCTGCGCTTGCATTGGAACATGCGGGCGCGCAACCTGACATTGTACCGCTGCAACAATTACGCGCAGGCGAAAAACAATGGAGCGATTATCAAATGCTCGTGCTGCCCGGGGGATTCGCGTATGCTGATGCGTTGGGCGCGGGGAAATTGTTGGCGTTGGATTTGAATTTGTATTTTGCCGATGCGGTAAGTGAATTTATTGAAAACGGAAAACCTGTGATTGGCATTTGCAATGGGTTTCAAACGTTGGTGAAGGCGGGCTTGCTGCCGAGTGAGCAGTTGTCAGTAATCAGTGATCAGTATTCAGTACGCAGTAATCAGTTTTCAATGTCTAGCGGACAAGCACAAGCGACTTTGACGTTTAACGCTTCCAATCGCTTTGAATGTCGCTGGATTACGTTAAAACCCGTTTCGCAAAAATGTGTTTGGACGCGCGGGTTGGATGAAATGATTTATTGTCCAGTCGCACATGGGGAAGGAAATTTTCAATTGGCGGGTGAGGGGGAGTTGGAAACGTTGCGCGCGATGGATCAGATTGCTTTGCGGTATGTGATGGAGGATGGCGCGTTGGCAAACGGCGCGTATCCGTTCAATCCAAATGGTTCGTGCGACGATATTGCGGGGGTGTGCAATGAACGGGGCAATGTGTTGGGGTTGATGCCGCATCCCGAAGATCATATTTTTGTGTATCAACATCCGCGCCATACGCGCGGGGAACGTGGGCAGTTGGGTTTGAAATTATTTGAGAGGGGAGTTGAGTACGCCGCGCAAATGTAGGGAACGCTCGCCGCAGCGTTCCTTCTTCTAGCGCGGGGAGGGAACGCTGCGGCGAGCGTTCCGTACCAGACCTCATGCTTGCATCTGAACAAATCCGCGCGCTGCTGCCACTCGGGTTAAAGCAAACCAATTTGCCTTTGGCGAATAAACGCGCGGGCAAGGTGCGCGACGCGTATCCGTTGGATGACGAAAAAATTTTGCTGGTGACGACGGATCGGTTGTCGGCGTTTGATCGGATTTTGGCATGTGTGCCGTACAAGGGGCAGGTGTTGAATCAACTCGCGGCATGGTGGTTTGAGCAGACGCGCGACATTATTCCAAATCATGCGCTTGCGACACCTGATCCAAACGCGCTTGTGGCGCGCGTCGCGGAGCCGTTTCGCGTCGAGGTGATTGTGCGCGGGTATATTACGGGCGTGACGACGACAGCGTTATGGTATCGGTACGCGTTGGGGGAACGCGAAATTTATGGGTATCGGTTTCCTGATGGTTTGAAAAAAAATAAGTGCTGCCCGAAGCGATTGTGACCCCGACGACGAAAGGCGAAATTGGCGCGCATGATGAACGTTTAACTTTGCAAGAAGTTGTGACGAAAGGGTATCTTGATGCGACGACGTGGGAACGGGTGCATGACGCAGCTTTGAAATTGTTTCGGCGCGGGCAGGAGATTGCGGCGCGCGCGGGTTTGATTCTGGTGGATACGAAATATGAATTTGGGCGCGCGCACGACGGGACGATTTTGTTGATTGATGAAATGCACACGCCTGATTCGTCGCGTTTTTGGAAAGCGAATTCGTATGCGGCGCATTTTGAGACGGGCGAGGAACCCGAAAATTTTGATAAAGAGTTTGTGCGGTTGGCGTACGCGCAACAAAATTATCGCGGTGATGGGGAACCGCCAAGGATGCCTGATGAGTTGTGGATTCAAGCGAGTGAGAGATATATCGCGATTTATGAAATGCTGACGGGGAAAAATTTCGAGGCGGGCGAATATCCGGTGGAAGCGCGGTTGGTGGAAAATTTGAAACGCGGAAAGATTGCCAACGGATTGGGAAAACGGATAAACGGATAATCGGATGGGTGAGTCATTAATCGGGCAGGCAGGGCAGGCACAAGGCGCTGCCGCTACATTGGTGGGCGTCATCATGGGTTCGCGTTCGGATTGGGAAACGATGCAGCACGCGGCGCAAACGTTGGACGCGCTGCACATTCCTTATGAAACGCACGTGGTGTCAGCTCATCGCACGCCCGATTTGTTGTTTGAGTACGCGGCGTCTGCTGAAGCGCGCGGGTTGCATCTGATTATCGCGGGCGCGGGTGGTGCAGCTCATTTGCCCGGCATGGTTGCGGCGAAAACGCTTTTGCCTGTTTTGGGTGTGCCCGTGGAATCGAAAGCGTTGCATGGTTTGGATTCGCTGCTCTCAATTGTGCAGATGCCCGCGGGGGTTCCCGTTGCGACATTTGCGATTGGGCGCGCGGGCGCGGTGAATGCGGCGTTGTTTGCGGCGGAAATGTTGGGCGCGAAATTTTCGGAAATTCGGGACGCGGTGCGCGCGTATCGGGACGCGCAGGCAAAGGCGGTGTTGGAAAATTCGGATCCGAGCAAATGAGCTGTTCGCGCGCGGCTCCATCGAATTGAATTCGACGGCTGAACAAGGCGTGAGAAAAAACAAGGCAAAAGGCAAACAAAGTGTTCTAAAAAATGGAGCAAACCACAAACAATGCGAGTTGGGATTATTGGTGGGGGACAATTGGGGCGGATGATCGCGCTGGCGGCGTATCCGCTTGGCGCGCGCGTTACATTTTTGGATCCTGCGCCTGACGCGCCAATGAATTTTTTGGCGAAACAGATTTGTGGGACGTACGAGGATGAACACGCGTTGGAACAATTGGCGCGTGAATCGGATGTAGTAACGTACGAATTTGAAAATGTGCCTGTCGCGTCCGCGCAGTTGATTTCGCAATTTACAAAAATTTTTCCGCCGCCTGAGGCGCTGCGCGTTTCACAGGATCGTTTGGAAGAGAAAAGTCTTTTTCAATCGCTTGAAATTCTTACACCAAAATTCGCGCAGGTGGATTCTTTGATGGATTTGGAGAAGGCGGTAGATGAGATTGGTTTGCCTGCGGTTTTGAAAACGCGGCGGATGGGATACGACGGCAAAGGGCAATTTGTAATTCGCACGCGCGACGAGATCGAACGCGCGTGGAATGAGTTGGGGAACGCGCCATTGATTTTGGAAGCGTTTGTGAATTTTACGCGTGAGGTTTCGATCATTGCCGCGCGCGGACAAGGTGGCGCGTGCGTGTTTTATCCGCTTGTGGAGAATCATCATCGCGACGGAATTTTGAGAGTGTCGCTTGCGCCTGCCGAGGCGAGATTTCTCGCAAGGCATGCCCCGACGCATGAGGGGGCGGCTCGAAATGACAAGGATGTGGCTCGAAATGACAAGCAGGCGCAAGAGTACGCACGGCGCGTTTTGAATGAATTAAATTATGTGGGAGTGTTAGCGATAGAATTTTTCCAAGTGGGCGATAAATTGTTGGCAAATGAAATGGCGCCGCGCGTACACAATTCGGGACATTGGACGATGGAGGGCGCGGTGACGAGTCAATTTGAAAATCATGCGCGGGCGATTTTGGGATTGCCGCTGGGTTCGACAGAGACGCGCGGGTTCAGCGCGATGGTGAATTTGATTGGCGCGCTGCCGGATGTAAACGCGCTGTTGCAAATTCCGGACGCGCACGTGCATTTGTACGACAAAACTCCGCGTGCAGGGCGCAAGCTGGGGCATGTGACGATTGTGGCGAAGGATGAAACGACGCGAGACGAACGATTGATCCAAGTCAAAGCAATACTATCCGCGAATAACACGAATAACACGAATTTTTGAAATCGTTATTCGCGTTATTCGCGGATCGAAACAATGAACGAACACGATAAACCTCAAGAAGAGTGTGGTGTGATTGGCGTCTTTGCGCCGAATGAAGCGGTGGCGCGGATGATTTTTTTTGGGCTGTACGCGCTGCAACATCGCGGTCAGGAAGCGGCGGGCATTGCGGTGTCGGATGGGAACACGATGCGTTTGCACAAGGACGCGGGACTCGTCGCCCAAATTTTTAATGCGGAAAATCTCGCGCAATTGGAAGGGCATTATGCGATTGGGCATACGCGGTATTCGACGACGGGTTCTTCGCATCGCCGCAACGCGCAGCCGTTTATGATTGAAACCTTTCACGGGCCGCTCGCGGTCGCGCACAATGGCAATTTGGTGAATGCAATTGATTTGCGCCAAAGCATTTTGCAGCGCGGCGTGGGTTTGTCGTCGTCGTCGGACAGCGAAGTGATGACGATGATGTTGGGCGGCGCGGAAGGCGATACGTGGGAGGAACGCATTGAGAATACGATGCCGCAATGGCACGGCGCGTATTCGCTCGTGATTCTCACGCGTGATCACGTTTTCGCCGTGCGCGATCCGTGGGGCTTTCGTCCCTTGAGCGTGGGACGCTTGCCGAGCGGCGGACATGCAGCTGCGTCGGAAACGGGCGCGTTGAAAACATTGGGCTGCGATGAAATTCGCGAAGTAAAACCGGGCGAAATCGTGACGTTGAGCAATACCGTTTTGCGTTTTCGGCAAGGCATGGCACCGATGCCGCAACTCGCGCGCTGCACATTCGAACACATTTATTTTTCGCGCCCCGATTCGTTTTGGGATGGCATGCGCGTACATAACGTTCGACAAAAATTGGGCGAAGAACTCGCGCGCGAAGCGCCGATTGAGGCGGATGTGGTCGTGCCTGTTCCCGATTCTTCGATGCCCGCGGCGATTGGTTACGCGCGCGCGTCAAACATTCCGTACAATGAAGGGTTCACAAAAAATCGCTACATTGCGCGGACGTTCATTCAACCCACCGATTCGTTACGCAAACAAGGCATCGCGCTGAAATTTAACGCGCTGGAAGAAAATTTGCGCGGGCAGCGCGTGGTGATGATTGATGACAGTATTGTGCGCGGCAACACCTCGGGGCCGCTCGTGAAACTTTTGCGGAACGCGGGCGCGCGCGAAGTGCATGTCCGCATCACTTGTCCGCCGATCGCGCATCCGTGTTACATGGGCGTTGACATGGGAACGTATGAGGAGATGATCGCGCACAAACATACGCTTGAAGAAATTCGCGATTATATTGGCGCGGACTCGTTACACTTTTTATCGGTGGAAGGAATGATGCGCGCGATTGGACGGCGCGAAGGATATTGTCACGCGTGTTTTACGGGCGTGTATCCGTTGGAGATTGATCGGGCGCATGTCAAGACGGGGTTTGAAAGGGCGTTGGCGGGGTAGGGGAGCGCGCGTAGGAGGCGTTCTCTAACGCCGAGAAACGAGAAACGAGAAACGAGAAACGTCAAGCGAGAAACGAGAGAACGAATGAGTGTGTTGATCATTGGCGCGGGCGCGCGGGAACATGTGCTGGCTTGGAAATTGAGACAGTCCGCGCGGGTGGAAAAATTGTTTGTCGCGATGGGGAATGGGGGAACGGCGCGGATGGCGACGAATGTGGCGTTTGGGAATGACGATGCGGGGGCGCTCGTGAAATTCGCGCGCGACGAAAAAATTGAATTGGTAGTGATCGGACCTGAAGTGCTGCTGGCGAATGGCTTGGCGGACGCGTTGCGCGCGGAAAATGTGCGCGTGTTTGGTCCGAATCAAAACGCGGCAGAGATTGAGGCATCGAAAACGTTTGCCAAAGATTTTATGGCGCGCCACAACATTCCTACCGCGCGGTATGAATCGTTCACGAATTTTGATGACGCGGTGCGGCATGTTGAAAATGTTGCGTATCCGATTGTGATCAAGGCATCGGGGCTTGCAGCGGGTAAAGGGGTCATTCTTCCAGAGTCGCTGGGCACGGCGCGTGACGCATTGCGGCAAATTATGATTGCGCGCGAATTTGGCGCGGCGGGGGATGAAGTGGTGATTGAGGAACGGTTGACGGGTGAGGAAGTCTCCGTTCTCGCGTTCAGCGATGGGGTGACGGTGAAAGCAATGCCCCCCGCGCAAGATCATAAACGCTTGTTGGAAAATGATTTGGGCCCCAATACGGGCGGTATGGGCGCGTATGCGCCTGTCGCGGTGCCGCAAAATTTTTTGGAGGAAATTATGCGCGATGTTTTGCAGCCGACGATTGATGGTTTGCGCGCGGAAGGGCGTCCGTTTGGAGGCGTGTTGTACGCGGGGTTGATGTTGACGGAGGAGGGCGCGCGCGTCTTGGAATTTAATTGTCGTTTTGGCGATCCAGAGGCGCAAGTGCTTTTGCCGTTGTTGGAAACGGATTTGTTGGATGTGATGGACGCGTGTGTGGGCGGAACATTGGCGCAATGTGAGGTGAAATGGAAACGCGGCGCGGCGGCATGTGTGGTTCTCGCGTCGGGCGGCTATCCGAACCAATACGCGGTGAACGTTCCGATTTATGGACTCGACGCGGCGCACAATCGCAACGTAATGATTTTTCACGCGGGGACGAAATTACAAGAGGGAAAAGTTGTGACGAATGGCGGACGCGTGTTGACGGTGACGGGCAGGGGAGAGAGGTTGGGCGATGCGCTGGATACGGCGTATGCGGCGATTCGTCCAATTCGTTTTGAAGGGATGCAATACCGAAAGGATATTGGAGCCAAAGCTCTGGAAACGCGAATCTACGCGAATCTTTACGAATGAAACAAAAAAGTTTCGCGCAGATTCGCTTCGATTCGCGTAGATTCGCGTTTTCGATTCTCTTCCAACAACAATGAGCTCTGCATATTCGGCAAGTGGTGTGAATATTGACGCGGGCAATCGCGCGGTGGACTTGATGCGCGATGCGGTGCGCGGGACATACAACAAAAACGTTCTCGCGGGGATCGGCGCGTTTGGGGGATTGTTTGACGCGGCGGAATTGAAAAATATGCGCGCGCCAGTACTCGTTGCGTCAACGGATGGAGTTGGGACAAAAGTAAAAATTGCGGCGCAGGCGAATTGTTTTGAAAACATTGGACGCGATCCGGTGAATCATTGCGTCAATGATATTTTGGTGCAGGGCGCGCGTCCTTTATTTTTTTTGAATTACATTGCGAGTTCCAAATTGATTCCCGAAAATGTCGCGACGATTGTGACGAGTATGGCGCGTGCGTGTGGTGACGCAAATTGTGTTTTGTTGGGCGGTGAAACGGCGGAAATGCCTGGGGTGTATTTGGAATCTGGGTTTGATGTGGCGGGAACGATTGTGGGGCTTGTGGAACGCGAAAATGTTTTGCCGAAAAAAGATTTGCGCGCGGGCGATGTGTTGATTGGGTTGCGTTCGTCAGGCGCGCACACGAACGGCTATTCGTTGATTCGTAAAATTTTTGCAGGTGTGCCGCTGGACACGATCTTTTCAGAAATCGGTGTCCCATTACAAGATGCGCTGCTTGCGCCGCATCGTTCGTATTTGCCGACGTTGGAAAAATTTATTATGCCTCGTGAGCGAGGCGAGCAGCCATCGCCCCTCAAAGCGTTGGCGCACATTACGGGCGGCGGCATTTTGGAAAATCTGCCGCGCATTCTGCCCGAAAATGTTGGCGCGCAGATTGACACAAACGCGTGGGATATTCCGCCATTGTTTCGATTGATTCAACAACGCGGCGAAATTCCGACGCAAGAAATGTTTCGCGTGTTTAATATGGGAATTGGGATGATTGCGATTGTAGCACAGGAGGAGGCGCGCGAATTTCAAAAAAATTTGGGTGAGGAATCATTTGTGATTGGGGAGTTGGGAGAGGGCGAGAAGGGCGTTCGACTCGTTGAACAATCTTGATGTGTCAATGCGGTGTCAACGAATAGTGCGATGATTACATCGCCACGAATAAACGAATAAAACCTGCTCCGAACATTGAACATCCAACATCCGACTTCCACGAGACGTTTCACCGAAACCGTCTCTACTTCCAACTTCCAACACCCAATTTCCAATTTCCAATCTCGATGAAACGTCTTGTCATCCTCATTTCAGGCAATGGCTCGAATTTGCAAGCGATACTTGATGCGTGCGTGAATGGCGAATTGAACGCAAGCGTTGTCGCGGTGATTTCGGACAAGGCAGATGCGTTCGGTTTGACGCGAGCGCGGCGCGCGAACGTTGACGCGGTTTTGAAAGCAAAAGATAAAAAACAAGATCGCCGCGCGTATGATGCCGAACTTGCAGAATGTGTTGCATCTTACGAACCCGATTTTGTCGTGTTGGCGGGCTGGATGCGAATTTTATCGTCCGCGTTTTTGGATCGTTTTCCCAACCGCGTCATCAATTTGCATCCCGCGCTGCCTGACACATTTCCAGGGACGCACGCGATTGAGCGCGCGTATGAGGCATTTCGACGCGGCGAAATTTCCCACACAGGCGTCATGGTGCATCTCGTTCCCGATGAAGGCGTAGATTCAGGACCTGTGCTTACACAACAGGTTGTTGCAATTCAGGCTGACGATACGCGCGAAACATTGGAAGCGCGGATTCATCAGGTTGAACATCGTTTGGTGGTGAATACCTTGAAACAAATATGCGAGGAGTAAAAAATGCCAAAAGCAATTTTATCCGTTCACGACAAAACAAACCTCATTCCGTTCGCGCGCGGTTTGTGCGAATTGGGCTGGATGTTGATCGCGTCGGGCGGTACGGCGCGCGCACTGCGCGAAAATGAAATTCCTGTCACCGAAGTGGCGGAATATACACAGTCGCCTGAAATTCTGGGTGGACGCGTAAAGACCTTGCATCCCGCGATTCATGGCGGCTTGCTCGCGCGCAGTACGGCGAATGATCTGGATGAATTGAAACAGTTGAATTGGGATTACATTGATCTCGTCGCGGTGAATTTGTATCCGTTCACGGAAACGATTGCGAGAGAGAATGTGACACTCAACGACGCGATTGAAAATATTGATATTGGCGGTGTGACGCTGATTCGCGCGGCGGCGAAAAATTTTCAACACGTGACGCTGGTGTGTGATCCGAACGATTACGAAAAGGTGTTGAACGAATTGCGCGCGGGGGGGGTGAACGAGACGACGCGGAAAAATTTGGCAGTGAAAGGGTTTGCATTGACAAGTCAGTACGATGCCGTGATTCATTCCTATCTTTCAAGTTTGGATAATGTCGCTCCACGCTCCACGCTCGACGCTCCCCTGCATCTCACCGCGTATCCCGTACAAACATTGCGTTACGGAGAAAATCCGCATCAGCGCGCAACGTTGTATTCGTTCACACGCGATAGCGGCGCGTTGGGCGGGCGCGTGCTGCAGGGCAAAGAATTGTCGTACAACAATTTGCTTGATCTCAATGCGGCGTGGCGCGGCGTGGTGAGTTTTGCAGAGACAAGTATTGTGATCGTAAAACATCTTTCACCATGTGGGATGGCATCCGCAGAAAATCTGTGTGAGGCGTTTCAGCACGCGCTCGCGTCCGATCCGATTTCGGCGTTCGGCGGTGTGATTGCGGCGAACCGCGCGTTTGATGGGGAAACGGCGAACGCGTGTGGCGAATTGTTTGTGGAATGTATCACTGCGCCCGCGTTCACAGACGATGCGCGCGAAATTTTGGCGAAACGAAAAAATTTGCGGCTGGTGGAAATGCCCGATTTGGAAATCGAGCCGCGTTATGAATTGCGAACGATTACGCGCGGGATTTTGAAACAAGATGTGGATTTTGGGGATCCCGAAAATTCGGAATGGAAAATTGTTTCTAAACGCGCGCCAACAGTGGACGAATTGCGCGCGTTGAAATTCGCGTGGACGGCGTGCCAGCATGTAAAATCGAACGCGATTGTTTTTGCGCGCGCGTTTGAAAACGGCGCAGCTACGGTGGGCATTGGCGGCGGGCAGCCGAACCGCGTGGATTGTGTGAAAATTTCAAAAGAGCGTGCAGGCGAGAAATCAAACGGCGCGGTGATGGCATCCGACGCGTTTTTTCCATTTCCCGATTCGGTCCAAGTCGCGGCGAACGCGGGCATTACCGCGATTGTTCACCCCGGCGGCAGTGTGCGCGATGCGGATTCGATTGCCATTGCGGACGCGCACAATATCGCGATGGTGGTGACAGGGGTGAGGCATTTTAGACATTGAACGCAAATCGCTTATCGCAAATCGCGTATCGCTTTTCACAGCGGTTGCCGATTCGCAATAAGCGATACGCGATACGCGAAGATGAACGACGAACTTTTTCAACAACTCGACGCGTTGACGTTTGACGATTTACTCATCGTCCCGGGTTACACCGAGGTGCTGCCCGATCAAACGCAAGTGCAAACGCGCTTGACGGATACATTGTGTTTGAACATTCCATTGTTGTCCGCCGCGATGGATACGGTGACGGAAGCGCGGATGGCGATTGCGTTGGCGCGCGAGGGGGGGGTGGGAATTTTGCATCGCAATCTTTCGCCGCAAGCGCAAGCGGAGGAAGTGGAAAAAGTGAAACGATCCGAGTCGGGCATGATTGTGGATCCGATTACATTGCCACCTGACGCAACGTTGAACGAGGCAGAAGAGCTGATGGCGCGCTATCGCATTAGCGGCGTGCCGATTACGGAAAATGGAAACAAGCTGGTGGGCATTTTGACGAATCGCGATACGCGTTTTGTCGAGCCGTCCGATTTGTCGCGTCCCGTGAGTGATTTTATGACGCATGAGCGATTGATCACGAGTCACGTTGGCACGACGCTCGAACAGGCGAAAGCGATTTTGCAAAAGTATCGGATTGAAAAATTGCCGTTGGTGGATGAGGGAGGGGTGTTGAAGGGTCTCATTACGGTCAAGGATATTCAAAAGAAACGCGATTATCCGAATGCAGCTACGGACGCGCGCGGACGTTTGTTGGCAGGCGCAGCTGTAGGCGTCGGCGCGGATTTGGAAACGCGCGTCGGGATGTTGATGGACAAGGGGGTGGATGTGATTGTCGTTGACACCGCGCACGGACATTCAGCTGGCGTTGTGAATGCCATCAAACGCATCAAACAAAATTGGCGGGGTGTGCAAGTGATTGCGGGAAATGTGGTGACGGAGGAAGGCGTGAATCTTTTGCTCGATGCGGGCGCGGATGTTTTGAAAGTGGGCGTGGGCGCAGGTTCGATTTGTACGACGCGCGTGATTTCGGGCGCGGGAATGCCGCAGATGACGGCGATTTGGGAATGTGCGCGCGTAGCCCACAAACGCGGCGCGACGATCATTGCCGACGGCGGCATCAAGTACAGCGGCGATATTGTGAAAGCGATTGTCGCGGGCGCGGACGCGGTGATGCTCGGTAGTTTGCTCGCGGGTTTGGAAGAATCACCGGGCGAACTCGTTTTGTACGAAGGGCGTCAATTCAAAATGTATCGCGGCATGGGTTCAATGGGCGCGATGTCGAGTCGCTTTGCGGCGGATCGGTACGCGTTGGGACAAAATGGATCGGGGAAATTGGTGCCAGAAGGCATTGAGGGCATGGTGCCGTATCGCGGCACGGCGCACGATTACATTTATCAACTCGTCGGCGGTTTGCGTTCGGGGATGGGCTACGCGGGCGCGGCGACCTTGAACGATTTGCACACGAAAACAAAATTGCGACGGATTACGAACGCGGGGTTGATTGAGAGTCACCCGCATGATGTGACTGTCACTCGAGAAGCGCCCAATTATCAATCGCGGGCAGGTTGAAAAATCAAACCCTCCGATGCGTGGAAAGCATCGGAGGGTTTGATTTTTAGATTTGTTCCATCTGAAACGAAAAGCGTTCGACTTGCGGCACCCACGCGGCAAGTTGGTTGAGGGTCAACGCTTTCCATTTACCGCTATCATAGTCATTGAGCCAATTTTCGATCAACTTGATTTCGCGTAACGTCTGCGAAGGTTGGCTGTGCGGCGCGGAGGGTGAAGTTGTTTGAGGAAGGGTGTCCTGCGCGGTTTGGGGCGGCGTCGAATTTTTTGGTTGCGGAGGAACCGCTTTTTCAATTTTCTCAAGTTCTGCAAGCACCATCGTCAAAAGCACCGCATTTGTTTCGGGTTGAAAATTATTGTACTTGATGCGGCGAAAGAGAAGGTTGGAAATGTTTGGCGTGCCTGTGAGAAGGGCGAGCAAGAAGAGCACGAGTTGGTAAGCCGCGAAATCCTGTGCTTGCGTGAACTTGGGATCGTACGTGAGCGCCACCGCTTTGAGCAAACGATACAAATTGACAAAGCGTTTGATCCCGCGCGGCGTTTCGCCGAGCAGCGTTTTGAGCGCTTGCATAAACTCGAGTTCGGCGCGCAAGGTCATGAGACTGGGTGGCTTGGAGTTGGTCGGAGCGACGGCATGATGTTGACGTTGGCGTTCTTCGTCCTTCCAAACAGGTTCAAGTTTTGGTCTTGGCGGATCCGTCGGCGCGTTTTGCAAGAGGGTTTTTTTGTTTGCATCCACTGTATCCGTTTGCGTTGACTCCGGTGCCATACTCGAACCTAACAAACCTTGCACGATGCGCACACGCGCATCGTCGGTGAGTGGACGCACCCAAAACGGAATTTGAAAAATTTTCTCCAAATAGTCGCGCGGGGTTGCCACATCCTCATCCGCGTCCGCATCTGCCTTGCCATTTTCCGCCGCGCCGCCCAAAAGTTCGCCGTAATGTTTTTCGAGCGATTGGGAAAGCCAGCGCGCATCCACCGCGACGACGACGACGAACAATGGAAATGCCAACAATAAATGCACCGCTTGTAAAACTTGGACAACGCGATCAGGCGGGCAGCGATCCAAATCATCAATATAGAGGACGATGCGATTGAATAAATTGGGGTCCACTTTTTTGGCGGAGTCTGGTTTCTTGAGCGCGTCGTTATGATCGTCAATGAGTTTGCTGAGTTGTTCAAAGTCTTGGCGAATGAGCGCGGCAAGCCCCAGCCGTTTGCTATAGTCCTCACTGCTCGCGCGGGCGCGAATAAAATCGAGCAGCACACTCGACGGCGTAATCGCGGCGAGGGCTTGTTCGAGTTCTGCGATCGCGAGGGTAATTTCCTTTTCTTCACTCTTGGCTTGGGCATATTGCGTTTGGAGCGCGGCAAGTTCTTTTTCTTTATCCGCGAGGCGTTGGAGGTATTCCGCTTCTTTTTCGCGGCGTTTTTGATCCAAAATTTGCTGCGCCGCTTCGACGCGCGCGATCATGTTGGCAAGCTGCCCCGTGCCCAGTTTTACCATCGCGGTAAGCCCGCTCAAGAAAACCGCAATGCTCAACAGCGCATTTGTCAACGCAGGGATTTGGAGAGTTGAAAACTGGGCGATCACAAAACTGATGACGGGTCCGCTAAAAATGACGACGATCAAACCAATTGCCCACACTGGACCGCGTTCGCGCAAGGGTGTTGTCAACGCGTTGCCGCGCGCGAGCGTGGCGCGCAGTTCATCCAATGCCTCTGTAAATTCGGCTGCGGTTTGCATGGTTTGCGGCACACCAAAATCTTTGATTTTTTCGTTCAGCTGGCGCTTGTCCTCTTCACTCAAGTGAATCGTCGCCAGAATGTCTTGGGCTTTGAGTTCATTGAGTTCTTGCAGCGCCAAATCGCGTTCGATCTTGAGATGCTCGATCTCTTTTTCTTTGAGGACTTTCTTTTTTTCCTGATCGATCAAGATCGCCTGCTTGGCTTGCAGATTGTCTTGCTCGCTTTTGAGTTTTTCGAGAACCGCGCGTTGACGCGCTTGCAAGAGGGTGGGTTGTTCATCATGCGATGTTCGCAAATTTTGAAAAATGTATCCGACGAGACTCGCCCACAAATCGCCTTCCACATAGTGCCACGCGTTAAATTCGATCTGGACGATGGATTTATAAACATAAATGTCTGCTTGCGCGTCGTTCGCGTCGCGCGCATCTTTTGTAATCTTGTCAATCCGATCATGAAGCGCTTGCATGAAAAAACTCTTGCCTGAACCCCAATTGCCAAACAAACCAATGGCAAGCGGCGGCGTCAGTGTCTTGGCGGAGATCAGATACGCGAACGCATCCACCTCTGCGCCAATGCCAACCAGATCGCGTTGCCCCACGCGCGCGCGTTGCCCCTCTCCATCGCTCTCGCTCACCGTGTCCGTGTCAAACCCATGCTCAAAAAAAGGAATGTAGGATGCGGCGGGTGTTGGTGGCGTTGGCGCCGCGGTTTGCGCGGCATTGGGCGGTGGAGCGCTTGAAGCTGTTTTTGTTTGCGCGCGGGGGTTCTTGCTCAGAAAATCGCTAAAGGAGGTATATTCAAAATCGGTTTCGAGATAGTTGTTATAGAGCGTCATCGCCTCGGCAAAGGGAATGTTGCCGCGCTCGAACTCGGCTTGCACGAGATCGCGCGCCGCATTGTCACGCCACAACACTCCGCCGAACAAATGGCGCAAGTGGATTTCATTGTCTGTTTTCGCGCGCGAGGCGCGCCCCAGCGATTCGCTTGTGTTCAAGATCGTGAGCGCATCATCTCCAAAACTCGCCGTATCGGGAAACAGAGTGCCGCTTTGAATCGCATTGAGTTGTAAGGCGCGATCAAGCGGTTCAAACGGAACGCCAAAATAATCCATCAAGCGGCGCACTGGGGAATCGTTTCCGTGCGTGACGCTGACGGCGGCGAGAAGATCTTCCGCGTTGATTTGCACCTGGGCGTCCGCTGATAACGCGCCTTGATATTGTCCCACCAAGCTCGCGCGTTGTTGTGCGCGCGCGTAGGCGTACTCGAGCGCGTTTTGCGCCGAGGGGCTAAACATCTCGCGTTCAAAGACTGCTGCTTGTTCCATTTTCAAAGCTGCTATTTAAATCCACTGCTCACCGCCGCAATTCAGGACTCGTACTTGCCCCAAACAATTCCACCGCATTACGAAACGCAATTTTTTCCGCCACTTCGCGCGGCAATTGATTCAACCACGTTCGATCCAATTCGATAATTTTTTCGTATGCCGTCCACCGTTCGGGAATCCATGTATCGCTGCCGATGGTGATGCGATCAGGGTGTTTCAAAATAAACGGCGAGAGGTTGAATCCTCTCGCCTTGCTATTTGCTTTTTGCGAGCACCCTTGTTCGCGGACGCGCTTTCACAAGTGGTTCTTTGCGCGCTTTCGTTTTTGTCACAGGACGCTGTGCGTTGGTTGTCTTGCGCGCCTTGCGTTCACGTAGTTGCCGCGCTTTTTTCTTTTTTTGCCGTTCCTCGTACTCGACCATCCATGGCACAGGTTGATCCCAGTAGTAGAGTGTTTCGGGCGCCATGTCCACTTCTCCGGGCCAAGCGATTGTCCCGCCGATGGGGTCAACAAAGACTTGACGAAAAAAAATTGGGTCGTTACGAATCGGCTCAAATACAGGACCCCAAAGATGCGGTTCCAAATCTCTTTCTACAATCAGACCATCCTTAAACCAAATACGTACTCGAAACCTTTCGAGTGCTTCAACATGAATGACCGTAGGTAATTCTGGATATTTCTTGTGATAGACCAAGTCCTTGGTATAGACGAGATTCTTGTTCTTCATGGTAACCCCTCGATCCATTTTAACTTTTCACCTCTGCGTGCGCGTTCCCAATTTTCCAACACTTCTGCTCGACGTAATTTGTACCATTTATCCGTATATCGCAAGGCACGCGGCGGCAATTTGCCTCCCATCACAATTCCGTCAAGCGCAGAAATCTGTGCCTTGCGCCCAGAATAAATCGCGTGAAAATGAGGTCCGTGAAGCTCGTCAAAATACATCTGGATATCAATTCCGTAAAATCGGCTGATGGTTGGCATCTCTGTTACTCCACGCCAGCACATCCATTTTAACACAGGATTTTGCGCCTACCGTTGCAATTCCAAACTCCCCCCCGCGCCAAACAATTCCACCGCGTTCCGAAACGCGATTTTTTCCGCGACATCACGCGGCAACTGATCAAGCCACGTTCGATCCAATTCGATAATGTTTTCGTAACTCGTCCACCGTTCGGGAATCCATGTATCGCTGCCGATGGTGATGCGATTGGGATGTTTCAAAAATAACGCGCGCCATTCGTCAGATAATTTTCCGCGCGGGGCGATGGAATTTTCGCGGATGGAAATGTCCGTCCACACATTTGGAAAATCAGCCAACACTTGCGAAACGGTTTGCGGCGATTCGATCAAGCCCGCGTGCGCCCACAAAATTTTTGCGGACGGCGCCAATTTTAACACGGCGCGAATCGTTTGCGCGTCCGAGTGAATATGCAAAACCAAATTGCGCGCCAACGCGCGTTTGAGGGCGTTTTGAAAAATGGGCGACGCGAGATTGTCAATGTGAACGTGAATTTCACCGAGCGCGACATAGATGGGCGAATCAATGCGTTCTTGCAAATACGGCAGCGTTTTTTCACTCGTCTCCCAGTTGTTCGGACCCACATCATCGTGATACGGACGCAGTCCTGGCACGATGCGAACGGGATCGAGATCATACAAACGCCGCGTGCCTTCATCGGGCGAACTGGAAACGAGCGCGCGCGCGACATTCGCATTGATCAGTTTTGTGAGAATATCTTGCGGCGAATACTCACTCCACGAATTGCGGCTGTAGTGAACGTGGGTGTCGAAGATGGGGAGGGTGGTATTGGACGTTGGAAGTTGGAAGTTGGAGGTTGGAGTTAAAAGTGTTGGCGAAGGAGATAGGGGAATTGTGGGAGATGGTGTGTTTGGAGTGGAAGGGGGAAATGAAGGAAACAAAGGAATTAAAGGAGTTGTAGGGGTTGGCGCGGGGGAACATGCCAACAAGAGTACGCATAAAAAGAAAAGTGCGCGTCGTAGTGACGAATTTATTCGTGGAGCTTGGGGGTTGTCATTCTGAACTGCTTTTGTGAAGAATCTCACGCGCGAAGACCAAGATTCTGGCGATGAATACATCGCACTCCATTTAGAATGACATGCGTCATGTGAGTTAGTAAATATCCGAAGGATTGTCTTCATACACAAATATCGGCGCGCCGTCAATCACACGCAGCACGAGCGTCCGCCGCACATAATCGCTTGTCGCTAACGGCAGCGTCTCCATCGTTTTCCAATTCGTTTTTTCAGTGCGCGGAATTTCCACGCGCGGCATTTGACGCCGTAACGGATGCGCGTCACCGAGCGTGGACAGCACCGCGACGAGTTGTTCCAATGACGCGAGGTTGCGTACCGACAAGTGATGATCCACGAACGGGAGCGCGATTTTCAAACCTTGCGCTTGTACTTGAAAATCGGAATCGCCAATCAACGGGTTGAGCCAAATCAGGCGGCTGCAACTTTTTTGCAGGCGAATCATTTGGTCGCGCAGCAATTCCAAATCGCCGCAATCCCAGCCATCGCTAATGACCAACACCACCGCGCCGTTTCGCAGCACGCGCCGCGCCCATTTGTAATTGAAGGTTTTTAGCGCGTCTCCAATGCGCGTGCCGCCGCCAAAATCTTGGACGTGCGCGGTGACGCGCGTTAATGCCGCGTCCACGCTCTTGCGTTTCAAATCGGTGGTGATGCGCGTGAGCCGCGTGCCAAAGACAAACGTTTCGACATGCGACGCGACATCAGTATCGCTCAAGGCGTGAACGAGATGCAGCACCATGCGCGAATAGCGTTCCATCGAGCCGCTCAAGTCAGCGAGAATGATCAAGGGGCGCGGTTTGTATTTGCGTTTGCGCGCGGGCAACTCGTACAAATCCGCGCCGTGTTTCAAATTTCGGCGCAGGACGCGGGATAGATCGAGACGTGTGCCGTGCGCGACGCGCTTGTGCCGCCGCGTTTTTCGCAAACCGACGCGCCAATTCAACTGCTGAATGAATCGCCGCGCCGCGCGTAATTCTTCGTCAGTGAATTGGTCAAAGCGCTTTGTGCGGAAAATTTCCGCCGCGCTGTAAAACGGAATTTCTTCGGATTCGGGCGCGTCCTGTTTGCCTTCGCGACGCTGCGATTGTTCCGCCTCTTCTGCAATCTGTTGAATCGTCTTGGGGCGAAATTTGCGCGCGACGGGCGCTTGCGTGGGATCAATAAAGCTCTGCTGCGGTTTGCCCTGAATGGCAAAGAACAAATTGAACGCGCGGTCAAATAGAGCAAGATCGGAATGTTTGCGGACAAAAATCGCGCGTGAGGTGTTGTACACATCGTCGCGCCGCGCCACGCCCACGCGTTCGAGGATACGCGCGAGATCGCTGACTTGGTCGGGCGTCGTGTGAAAGCCCACTTCGCGAAGGACGCGCGCAAAGAGGATGAGGTTGTCGAGAAAGTAATTGTCCAATACAAAAGACGAAAAACGAGAAACGAGAATTTATCTCTCGTTTCTCGTTTCTCGGATTTTCTCCAGATCGTCCTGATATTTCAACAACACGCCCAGCGTATCGCGAATGATCGCATCGTCGAGTTTGTTTTGTTTTAACGCCAGCAATGTTTTCGCCCAATCCAATGTTTCGGCGACACCGGGCAATTTGTACAAATCTTGCTGGCGCAGATTTTGCACATAGTTGACGATTTGCTGCGCGAGCGCGTCCGAGATGTTTGGGATTTTGGTTTGGACGATGTGCAGTTCTTTATCAAACGTCGGGAAATCAATCCAGTGATAAATGCAGCGGCGTTTGAGCGCGTCGTGAATTTCGCGCGTGCGGTTGGAGGTGATGACGACGACGGGCGGATGCGTGGCAGTGAGTGTGCCGAGTTCGGGGACGGTGACTTGCCAGTCGGACAAGAGTTCGAGCAAGAAACTTTCAAACTCTTCGTCGGCGCGATCCAATTCGTCAATCAACAACACGGGCGCGCGGTCGGCGTGATTTTCGATGGCTTGGAGCAGCGGACGCTTGAGCAAAAATTCTTCGGAAAAGATATTTTGCCGCGCAGTGTCGCGCGATGCGCCCTCCGCTTCGAGCAGCCGAATTTCCAAAATCTGGCGTGGATAATTCCATTCGTACACCGCCGCGCTCACGTCCAGCCCCTCGTAACATTGCAAACGAATCAGCCGCGTGTCCAATGCGCGCGCCAACACTTTGGCGATTTCGGTTTTGCCGACGCCCGGTTCGCCTTCGAGGAACAATGGCTTTTGTAAAGTCAACGCAATAAAAATCGCGGTGGCGAGTCCGCGATCGGCGATATAGTTTTCGTGGTGGAGCGCGTGTTCGAGGGATTCGATGGATTCGTAGGGCATGGAGATTGGTGCGCTGATTACAGCGCGCTGGAGACTGATTACTGACCACTGACCACTGACCACTGACTACTGACCACTGCCGACTGCTTACTCGCCCTTGCCAGATATTTCTCCGGTTCGCGGTTAAAACTGTTCATGCAGCTGCGCGCGCAAAAATAGTATTTTGCGTCGTTGTATTCGGAAATGTAACGCGCGTTCGCAATTTCGACGCTCATGCCGCAGACGGGATCAATTGCTTCGGCGACAATTTCTTCGGCTGCCGCGACGGCTTGCGCGTCTTCCACTTGTTTCGGCGAAAAGTTTTGGCGGCGGAATTGAATCATTTCCGCGAGAATCGTCGCCGCGATTTCGTCGGGCGTGAGCGCGCCAAGGTCGAGACCCGCAGGCGCTTTGATACGCGCGATTTGCTCCTCACTGACGCCGCTATCGCGCAAATAGTCCGCGCGTCCCGCAAATTTCTTTTTGCTCATCACGCACGCGATATATGCAGCTTTGCTGCGCGTGGCGACTTCGAGCGCGAGTTCGTCGTCATGTCCTTGTGTGGAAATGACAAGGAACGACAGCGGGCGGATGACGACGGACGACAGATTCAGATCGGTTGAAAGGTGCGAGGCGTGCGGAAACTGTTCGCGTGTGGCGTTGGGATCAAAGACATCAATTTCAAAATTCATCACGTTCGCCAATTTCGCCAGTGTTTGCGCGACGGGTGAATTGCCCAAGAGAATCAATTGTGGTTTCGGCAGGACAGGTTCGAGATACACATCCATCGTGCCGCCGCTGTGACAGGTGATTGGAAATTCCAAAACGCCTTCGCTTTTTTCCGCAATCGCGCCCAAGCCGACGAGGCGCAAGAGACGCGGCTGCGCTTCACGAATCGCTTTCTTTGCTTCGCGCACCACCGTATCTTGCGCGCACCCGCCGCCAACCCAGCCCTCCAACGTCCCATCTTCTTTGATGATTGCTTTATCGCCCGATTTGGCCGAGATCGGTTTTTCGACGCGCACGACGGTTGCGAGCGCGAACGATTCGCCCGCGCGCGTGAGTTTGTAAATTTGATCAAAGAGATCGCGTGACATGCTGTCTCATCCTTTCTGTAAGGCGATTTGGCAAATCGCCCTACCGCAAACGGTACAGCCGAAAGAAAAAATTTTCGACGGGTAAAATTTCAACGTCCCGAAAACCCGCCGCGCGCGCGTATTTTTTCAGGGTATCCGCGCGCATCACGGTCCCCGTTTCCACCGATCGCTGATCCGCCATGCCAACGGGTAAGCAATGCAAAATGCTCCAACCGTACATCATGCCTTCGACATCGTTGCCTGTCGCGGTAAAGGTGTCGCCCACGCGTTCATCCACGATCAACACCGCGCCGCGTTCGCCCGCGAGCCGTTTCATCGTTTGCAATGCGCCCACTGGATTCGCCATGTCATGCACACATTCAAACGCGGTGACAAGATCGTACTGCCCCATCATTTCTGCGTCCGCCGCATCTTGCACATGAAATACGGCGCGCTCACTCATATCGTATTCACGCGCGATTTCGCGCGCGCGTTCAATCGAAGGCGCGTCGAGATCAAAGCCATCCACGCGCGCGTGTGGATACGCGCGCGCCATGCCCACGCTTGACCAACCGAATCCGCAGCCGAAATCGGCGATGCGCGCGTCACTTGCTTGCAAACGTTCATGCACATCGGGCATCGCAGGAATCCAAATTTGCGGCAAATCCGCGAGAAACGCGGGGCGATTGATGCCCGCTTGCCCTTCGCGTAAATTCGCGCCATACGCGCTGTAGGGGACGCCGCCGCCGTTGCGGTACGCGTTCAATAATTCATCCATCGGACGGGTTGCGCCGACGATGAGTTGCGCGAGGGGCGCGAGATAATTTCCGCTGTCTTGATCGAGGAGGGGTTCGACGTGACCGAGGGGAAGTGAAAAGCGGCGTTCGTGCGCGGCAAGCGATTCATCTTGCACCTGCAAAATGCCCGCGACGGTTTGCTGCTCCAACCATTCGCGCGTGTAACGTTCGTTCGTCTGCGCGCGTGAGGCGAGCTCCGCGCTCGTCAACGCGCCCTGATCTGCCAGCGCGCGATAGAACCCAAGTTGATCGCCGAGATAGATCGAAAAAATATCAAAGACGCCCGCAGCGGATTTGAGCAAGCGTTCGACGAATTGATCGCGTTGTTGGATGATGGCTTCGGAGCTTGGCATAGTGAGTGTGATGAGATGCCACGCACTTTTGGAAGTGCGTGGCATCTCATCATCAGGATTGATATTCTGGATGCGCGGCGATGAATTTTTCCAATGTCGCGGCGGCGGTTTTTTGTACTTGGTTCCGCACCATCGGCGTCCAGCCCAACAACAGACCTGTCGGTCCTAACGCCATCCGTGACCAGCGATAAAAATCAAACGCGTCGCGATGCCACACAATTTTGCCGTCGCGGAATTGAAATTGGGCGTCGAGAACATTATGCACGGGACGTTTCGTGAGAGAAAAGGTGTACTGTGCCTCCCAGTGCGCGCTGCCGCGCGTATCGTCCGCTTGAATGTTGCTGTGCGTGATTTGCAGGTCGCTGCCCGTCGCGCAAAGCATGTGCCACATCGCGCCCGCGCGTTTGTCTTGCAAGCTAAAAACTTCATCGGCAAAATCAATCGCGGGATCGTAGCACGCAATCATGCCTGCGTGATCGCGCTTGGCGAACGAGGTGTAGAATTTTTGAATGAGTTGGGCGTTCGAGTGCATCTGTTCCTTTATTCCTTTCGACGCGCGCGCAGCCGAGCTGCGGCGGCATCGTTCAAAATTTCGGTGTGTTGTTCGGGACCGTCGAGAAAGAGGGGGAGTTTGTTGAATGAAGAATTCACATCAAGCGTGTTCAAACACTTTTTCCGTCAGCCATGCATTCACCAATGTCTCAACCGAGACGCCTTGTTTGCGCGCAGATACTTCAAGCTTGTCACTTAGTTCTGGCAACAATAAAATTGTTCGCTTGTGTTTTGGATGCGGCGGCAATTGAATCTCAAACTCAACTTCATGCGTCACATCATCATAATCCGCCGTACTGTGTGTATCCCAAAAGTCAGCGATCTCTTCCAGTGTATCAAATTCGGGAATGGGGTCACGAACTTTTTTTGCCATATTGTTTGCGCTTCGTATCGTCCATCGCGCGGGCGCTGATGATCAACGCCCGATTGTCTTGTTTGTAGATAAAGAATACGGTCAAATTCGGCGCGCCTCATTCGAGGCGCGCCGATCGTTTTATTTCATGTTACTGCGTTCCCGTAATTGTAATCGTATCTACGCCGCACTCAACCAAACTCGCGCCGCTCGCATCTGCACATTCCACTTGCAAGCGAATGGTTTGCCCAATGAACGCGTTGAGGCTCGCGGTGGATTGGACCCAACTGCCGTTGTCATTGGTTGTCGTGCCGAGTTCTTCAAACACGGTGCTTGTCGTGCTGCCAATCACTTTGACGCGGAGATAATCCGCGCTGGAAGAATTGGAGCCATGTGCCATGTATCTGTAGAACGACAAGGTGACGGAGGTGAACGAACTGCTCAAGGCAATCGTCGTCGAACGCGCGCTGGTCACGCCGCCGTCCACATCATATTGTCCTGCGCTCGATCCTGCCAAACGCCCCGTGACGAGATCATTCGATCCCGTCTGCGTTGTGCCGAGTTGTTTCGTGCCGCTCGAAGTTGTTTGATCGGGATTACCGATTTCAAATTGTCCCGCGGTGGCTGTGTCAGTGCCACCCGCGTTGATTGTCCAACCCGTTGCCGCGCCGTCGAAATTGTCTGACCAAATCGTGGTTGGCGGTGTGCCGCCGCAATACTGCGCTTCTTTGCCAATCACGCGCCAGAGACAATCGGCGTTGGTCAGCAGATACAAAATCGCATCGCGGTTGCGCGAGGTTTGCGCGGGAATTACTTCATCGGGCGGATAAAAGCCGCCGCCTGCGGAAGTTGCGGGATACAATTCAAAGGTATAGCTGAAAATCTTGTGGACGCCGAACGTCCAATCCCCGATGGTGCCGTCGGTGATGTACAAATCGGACGCCTGTTCGGGCGTAAAACCATTCGTCGCCGCCATCGCTTGTCCTGCGGTGGCGTGCGTATCTCGTTCGTCCTGCGTCATGTCGGATGGCACGTCAACGGTGGTATAGCCGTAGGGCCACAGAATCAATTCGCTGTAGGTGTGAAAATCAATCGTGGCTTTGATTTGTTGCACGCTGTTAATGACGCGCGAGTTTACAAAATCGCGCACGCGCTGCGTTTCGGGCGCAGAGAATGCGGACGGACCGCGATAGGTTTCGCTGCTCGTCGAACCACTGCTTCCGCCGCAGCAGCCCCAGCGATAATCCCAGTTGCGATTCAGATCGGTGCCAACGTATGATGAACCCGCGTTCGGTTGGCGATTTTTGCGCCACGAGCGATACGTGCCCGTCGCAATGTCGTACTCACCGCCGTCGGGATTCATATCGAACACGAGCCAAATTTCGCGCGTGTTGACGAGATCGGTAATTTGCTGCGTGGTGCCGTATTCGTCCGTCAAAATCTTGAGCGTGTACAACGCTTGCTCGACAGTGAGATGTTCGCGCGCGTGTTGATGGTGTGTGAACAAAATTTCGGGCTCGCTCTCATCGGTAGCGACATTATCCGAAATTTTGCCTGCCCAAATCGTGCGCCCTTCGTGCGATGTGCCGAGCGAGAACAAATCAAAGATCGCGGGATGATCCGCTTCGGCTTGCTGAATTTCCGTGACCATCTCGTTATAGTCGTGGTAGTTGGAATCCGCGCCGGGGAACGCTTCGGGTGCGGGATTAAACAGTTCGCGCGGTGGAACTTGCGGATCAAACCCTGCAGCGCGCAATGCGTTTCGTTCCGCGCGCGTGGCTTCGACGAGAACATAATCGTGTCCGACTTCCAAAATCAACGCGCCTGTTTTGGCGATTTCGTTACGTTGTTTCAAGCGCACCACTTTGGCGATGTAATAAACGGCGGTGCGATCCTTTTCCCCTTCGGGTTCTTGCGCGGATGCGGTTGCGAAACCGAGCATCGCAAAGCACACGAGACCCAAAACGAACAGCAGCATAGTCTTGCGGAGTAAATGGACGTGCATGATTGATTCTCTCCTTTGAGATGAGTTGGTGGTGGTGGGTGATCGGTTGGTGAAATATGTATTTGGGATCGTGTGAGTGGTCACCTCCCTTTTTGCATCGAACACTGCCCCGCCGCAGCGCGCGGCGTCAGGAACGTACAAAGTTGATGATTCCCCAAAACATCAAGCCAAGCGCAATGAGCGGCAAAATGCCAACCACCAAAATTGTAAAAAGGGATTCCCACCACGGCTCAACTCGATCCAAATTGAACGCGCTGACGACAACACAAACAAAAATAAAATCAATCAGCAGCAAACCAACACCCAAAACAATCCGCCGCAACCCCGCGCGTTTTTGATCCGACAGCGACGCACTCCATTCCGCGCTCGTGGGAAAACCGCGCGGTTGGTTGCCTTGCTTCAAGCGATTGTCCAACACAACCGCCGCAAGCCCAAAAATTCCTGAAATGATGGCGGCGAGAATCGCGTGCAATTCATTTGTCCTTTCCCAACAATTTTACCTCTGGCAATTTCGCTGCATCATACGGCGGTTCCAGATCGCGTTTCATCGCGGTCAATTTTTTTTGAATTTGTTCACCTGCAATTTCAAACAAATTCACCATTGGCTTGTCAAAAGTCCACACTTCATCCACCCCCAAAAAACTTTCCTCATCGTCCGTGCCAAACGTTCCGAATCCCAACACATTCGCATCCTCGCGCGTAAAGCCAAAGGCGCGCAAACGCCTTGACCACCGTTTGTAGTAACGCGTTGGGATGATGATCTCGACATGACGTTTGAGAAACCGTACTTCTTCACGAGTCGCAAAGCGCAAAGATAGAATGTTGTCCGAAGCAGGGACAATAAATAACTTTTTGCCCGCCAACAATTCGGTCTTGAGAGTCTCAAGCGCGAGTTGTTGGCTTGCGTCGAGTGCGGTACCCTGCGCGTTTTTCTCTAACCCTTCCAAGATTTCGCGCGCTACGTTTTTGTCCAACAACACTCTTGAGTTTGACATCTACGCCTCGTCCGAATTCCGCTTCCATATCCTCTGACGCTTCTTCATACGCTTGATTCCACCAAAGTTCGCGTTCCGCATCACTTAATCCTTCCCATTGTTTCTGTGTAAAATTCGCAACGTGGGGCGCGTTCTCTTTCATTTCGTTCATCGCCCGCCGCGAGTACTCGAAAAAATCTTCACCGGGCTTTTGTGGTGGAACGGGCGGTTGATAGACCAAGTACCACAGCGCGCGCTCAATGGCATCACGAATCACACGATCTTTGATCTCTTTTGTGGAAAGTTCATGCACCATTCGAGACGGCAGTGGAAATTTTAGATCGCGCGTTTCAAAGTGGATGCGGACGTTTCCTTTGGGGCGCTTTTGTTTATTTTTTTCGTTTTCCATTTAACCTCCACAAACGAACCTCTTTCCTTTCAAGAATGGGGCAGCCGTTTTCCGATTGCCCCAGCTATTTTACGAGACCTTGCTTTTTTCTACAACGCGGCGCGTAACCAAACATCCTTTGCACACACTCTGTTTCGGTTTATAATTCCTGTGCACTCCCAACAAATTCGATGCCACAATCTGATCGCTATCACGAGCAGGTTCGCAATGCCCTGATCAAAGATGGATGGACCATCACCGATGATCCATTCGTGCTTGAACTGGAAGGAATGCACGTCTATGCCGACCTTGGGGCGGAAAAGGCGCTAGCGGCGCAAAAACGCGAACGAACAATTGTTGTCGAAATCAAGAGTTTTGTGTCGCCCTCTTTGGTAAGCGAGCTCGAAAAGGCAATTGGGCAATATGCCATTTACACAACTTTTCTGAAAAAGTCCAGTCCCTTACGCGAATTATTTATCGCCGTCGCGCACGACGTGTATCAAGATTTTTTTCAACGCCGCGCCGTGCAAGAGATCATAGAAGATCATTCCATTCGGTTATTGGTTTTCGAACCTGACAAAGAGGAGGTGCTGGAATGGATCGGTTGAATCGTTACCGCGAGATTATCAAGCGGCTGCTTCAAGAACACGCGCGGTATGCGCCAAGTGAGAGTAATATCGAGACGATTGCGATTGCCGATGACGCCAGTGGCAACTATCTCGTGATGGATGTGGGCTGGAACAAAAGCGGACGTGTACACTCGGTGATTTTACAGCTGCGTTTGCGTGATGATAAAATTTGGATCGAGTGGGATGGAACGGAAGAAGGGATTGCAACAGAGTTGCACGCAGCGGGTATTCCAAAGCAAGATATCGTCCTTGCGTTCTATCGCCCCGAACGACGCGCCTTGACCGAGTTTGCGGTGGCGTGAAAGTTACGCGCTGGCGATTTGAAGTGGGGCAGCAGGTGAACTGCTGCCCCACTTTTTTTTACAACGCCATATTCTGCTCTTTCAAAATCGCGCACCCATTCAACGGCGTGACAAATCGCTGCCAACGGATACAGGAACATTAGCGGATAAACAGATAATTGCGCGCGACCATCCGCTTATCCGTTTATCCGCTATCCTATCCGTTGGCAATCCGTTCTTCCTACAACGCCACACCCTTTTCTTTCAAAATCGTCCACACTTCGTCGTACATCAATTCAAGTGTGGTCTGGTTGGCTTGTACATTTGGTAGTACTGGCGACTCCTCAAACATCAGCGTCTTGCTGGGAAGATTGGGCGCCTAGAGTACCAACGTTTAATTACTGACCGTGAAAATTCCGTGTTGGCTCTACTCAGCCCGTCGAAAACAGCCGTATTACTCGCCACCGAGCGTCTAGGATCATCGTGGTAAAAGGGTACACCATAATCGTATGTTGGAAATCCTTTACTGCCACCTTTTCCATTCTCCAGCGCGGCTTCAAGTGCTGCGGAAGTCTCCTGTGCACCGAGTAGCCCGAGCCCAAATGCAATACGCTCACAGAAGAAGTAGTCTGAGTCGTTAATGTACTGCACAAGAATATGTCCTGCCTCTCTTGCGCGGATGCGAGCAAAGAATTCGACCGCCTCCTGTTCATATCCATAAGGTCTGAGTCGTTCAAAGCAGCGCAGGATCGGCTGGACCGCCCGCTCATCACCAATCTCGATGAGTAACTTTGCAAGTTCAGCCTGACCAACGCCATTCCTGTTTAACTGCCGGATTATGGCAGGAACAGCGTCACGCCCAGCCGCTCGCAGTGCCTTGCGAGCGGAGTCGCGGCGTTTCCAAGCATTGGCACCCTCACCAGAATATTCCGGACTGTCAACGATTGCGGCAAGAGACTGCCACTCACGAGATTGCTCATCCTTTCGAAGTTCATCTCCGCTTCTATCAGGTACGCTTCTATTCGCTCCAGCAAGCGTCGACTCGGGTGGAGGAACACCTGTAAGATTCTTGTAGGCGTACGCGGCTTGATCTCGGACCATCTCGTCAGGATCGTCCAACGAAGGGCGAATATAATTAGTTATTTGATATCTGTGGTAGCACCCCACTAAATCGTGGAGTGGGTCATATTTGAACAAAAGCGAGTCCTTTGGCAAGCTCCATCTGACTTCCCAATCAGATTCAGGAGCAAAAACCAATGGACCCGCAATCCGTATTTTG
>Ga0247727_10002101_pt1 | contig 46120 bp, 34 predicted proteins | sample WisWelCaveWW1625_FD_202498 | JGI IMG/M metagenome (GOLD analysis project Ga0247727, IMG submission 202498) | Biofilm microbial communities from Wishing Well Cave, Virginia, United States - WW16-25 | ecosystem: Environmental > Aquatic > Deep subsurface > Groundwater > Cave microbial mat | place...
CCAAAAATTTCTTCTTTGGCGAGGCGCATCTCCGGCTTCACGCCGCTAAAAATCGTCGGGCGATAGAAGAAGCCGTTTTTGCATGCGCCCTCGGTGTAGCGCTCGCCGCCAGTTTCCAATTTTGCGCCCTCGTCTTTGCCGATTTTCACATAACTCTCAACCGTGTCAACTTGCGATTGGTTGACCAGCGGCCCGACTTCTGTGCTCGTCTCCAAGCCGTCGCCGAGACGCAGCTTTTCGGCGCGTTTGACCAACGTCGAAAGAAAACTGTCGTAAATTTTTTCATGGAGAATCAAGCGGCTTGTTGCGGTGCAGCGTTGTCCGGTGGTTCCGAATGCGCCCCACAACACGCCATCCAAGGCTAGATCGACATCGGCATCCGACATGACGATTTGAGCATTCTTGCCGCCAAGCTCCAGTGAGACGCGCTTGAGGGTGTCTGTCGCTCTCGCTGAAATTATCTTTCCAACTTTTGTTGAGCCGGTGAATGAGATAGCCCGAACTTTTTGATTTTCGACGAGCGGCATGCCGACGTTGCTCCCGCCGCCATGCACAAGATTCACAACGCCCGTTGGAACGCCGGCTTCGATCAATAATTCAACCAGACGCGTTGCCGTTGCTGGTGTGTCGCTCGCCGGTTTGAAAACCACCGTGTTGCCGCACACCAACGCCGGGAAGATTTTCCACGTGGGGATGGCCATCGGGAAGTTCCACGGGGTGATAATGCCCGCGACGCCGATAGGCACACGAATCGACATATTAAACTTGTTGGGCAGCTCCGATGGAACCGTGTGGCCGAACAAGCGCCGGCCTTCGCTGGCTGCATAATACGCCGTATCGATGCCCTCTTGCACGTCGCCGCGGGTTTCGGCGAGCACTTTGCCCATCTCGCGGGTCATCTCACGGGCGATGTCTTCTTTATATTGAGTCATCAAATCGCCGACACGCTTCAGCACGTCGCCGCGTTTGGGCGCCGGAGTGAGTCGCCAGGCATCGAAAGCAGCCGCGGCTGCATCAACGGCTTTCACTACTTCATCCTTAATCGAGTCCGGAAACGTGCCAAGGACTTCGCTCCAGTTAGCGGGATTGCGGTTCTCAAAAGTTTTGCCGGAAGCCGCGTTCGTCCATTTGCCGGCGATATAGTTTTGAAATGCACGGGCCATTACTAACCCCACTGATTATTTCACATTTAAGTTGTTTAAGACTGAACAGTATAAAAAGATTTTGATTTAAAGTCAAGGACGTGGGCAAGGGGCGCTTACTTCGGGTGGAAGCAGGTTAATTCTACGTGTGCAAGTATTGAAAAATAAGAAACTAACCCGCTTTGATTTCGCCATCATCCTGACTCCGCAAACCTCTGAAGCGGCCTCTTGTGAGACCCTTCACTCTCCTGGTTACGGCGATTGAACATGTGGAGTCGGTTGGGCAGATTTTGGAATCAGAATGAAGAATTCGAAGATTTCCGGAGGCGATGTAAAAAAATTCTGATGAAGGTTATCGATGTTGAAGCTCTTATGCTACTTGGACGGTCACAGATGAGTGGAGCCCCGTATCGAGTTTCGAAGTTTCCGTCGATCCATTCAATCCGACGTACGCGCCCGTGCGCTTTTCGGTCGTTGGTGCGGCTATGGATTTGTCAGAGAGTTTTGCGCCCGGGCTGAGGCGTGCTCCATTTGCAGCGATGCATCTTTCCAATACAGCGTCGCGACCGACACGCACCCCTTCCCATAGTACGCAGTTGCGCAATGCCGCGCCGTTTTCAATGTAACAGCCGTCGCCGATGACGCACTGCTCGATGGTGCATTTGCCATCGATGATCACTTTTGCGCCGATGAGATTGCCGCCCGAAGTAATCTGCGATGCGTTTTGATAGTATACCGCTGGCAGTTTGTGATCGAGAAAATCTTCGTGGGCCTTGAGGTAAGACGATGGCGTGCCGATGTCGCGCCAATAGCCTGCGAGCGGCATTCCATAAATCGGCTTGCGATTCTCCGCAAAGAATGGGAAAACCTCGCGCTCGAATGATAGCGGCCCGTCGCTTGGAAAATTCTTTAAAAACCCAGGCTCAACGAGATAAACGCCGCCGCTTATCCAATTGCTGAACAGTTCGGCTTGCGAGGGCTTTTCTTGAAAGCGAATGATGCGGCCTTTGGCATCCGCCTCCACCACGCCGTAAGCGTTTGGCAACGGCTCCGGGCGAATCGCCAAAGAAATTTGGGCGCCTCGCTGTCGATGCGATTGCATCATTGCATCCAGATTAATCTCCGCAATGAGATCACCGGAAAAAATCAGCGAGGTTCGGTCGATCTCATTCTCGACATACTTGACGCAACCGGCAGTGCCGAGATTCTCGGAGATACCGACGTACTTGATGCGACATCCGAAGTCGCCGCCGTCTCCGAGCACTTTGGGAAATCGTTCGGGAAGATGATGCAGAAGAAAGATGAATTCATCGACGCCCTGTTGCAGCAACAGTCGTACGGTATGTGTGGCCAGAGGGATATTGGCAAAAGGCAAAAGCGGTTTGGGGCAATTTTCGGTTAACGGCAGCTGCCTTGTTCCCATGCCGCCGGCCAAGATGAAAGCTTTCAAGGTGTCCTCGTCCAGATGTTGTCGCCTTCCACAGGGTGGCGGCTTGCGCCAAATAATCTTGCCTGTTCTTCAGCGCAATCAATCGTTAGCGAACGCTTGAATCGCAGCGACCGATCAAATTAGGTAGCTTTATATACAGACTGCGAGAGTGTGCCGCAGAAACGGTTTCAGGCATGCAGCCCTATCGTCTCGCCATCACCAACGGTGCGCACAGAAAAACTCTGCGGCACAACTTCTGGAAAGACGATACAATTTTTGCCCAAGACTGTGCCGTCCGGCACTTCCGCCTTCTTGCCAATCACCACCAGGCCCTCGGCAAGATGCTCTGGAAAAGCGCGGTTGGGAATTCTTCCCTCGCCAACGCCGATTTGACACCCGGCGCCGATGTGCACCAGCTTGTCGACGATAACCTTGTCGAGAACGGAGCCGTAGCTTATGATACTATCGTGCATGATCACCGAATCCTTGACCGTAGCGCCGGCGCGCACATGCACGCCTGGAGAGAGTATCGAGCGCTGCACCTCGCCCTCGATGATACAGCCCTGCGAGATGATCGAATCTTTGACCTGCGCGCGGCTGCTAATCCGTGTCGACGGTCGATCTCCTTTTCGTCCTTCTTCTTCGACATTTGTAAAAATCGACCACCGGTAAATTTCCAAGCCGGAATCCTGTCGCAGTAAATCCATGTTCGCTTCCCAGTAGGCTTGCAGCGTGCCGACGTCGCGCCAATAGCCTTCGAAGGGAAATGCAAAAACGCGATGGCTCTTGAGGACTCTGGTGATAACGTCGTGGCCGAAATCGTTGCCGGGAATGTTCCTCAAGCAGTAAAGGAGAAAATCATAATTGAAAACATAGATGCCCATCGACGCCAGGTTGCTTTTCGCCTGCTTGGGTTTTTCCTGCCATTCAACGAGCCTGCCCATCTCATCGGTTATTGCGATGCCAAAATGGTGCGTCGATTCTTTGGGCACGCGCATCATCGCTATCGTTAGATCAGCCGCCTGATTTTTGTGAAAATTGACCATGCGGCTGTAATCCATGTGATAAATGTGGTCGCCGGAGAGAACCAGAACGCGCTCTGGCGAATGGTTGTGAATGTAATCCAAGTTTTGCCGCACCGCGTCTGCAGTGCCTTTGTACCAGTCGGAATCCTTTTGCCCGGTGCGCGGCGGAAGAATTTTTGCGCTGTGCAGCCGGCCGATGAAATCCCACGCCGCGCCGCTGGCGAGATGATCCATCAACGACAGCGGCTTGTATTGCGTCAGCACCGCGACATGGTTGAGGCCGGAGTTGACGACGTTGCTGAGTGTAAAATCGATGATGCGATAGATGCCGCCGAACGGCACCGCCGGCTTGGCGCGGCTATGCGCAAGGATATTCAGCCGGCTGCCAACCCCGCCGGCAAGGAGGATAGCGAGGGTTTTTCGCATACGAGATTAATCGTCTCTATGTTAATTCCAGCACTGCGGCAGACATAATATAATACGAAAACCATGCAAAGCAATTTTTAGCTTGTCATGATTTCACGGCTCGCGTAAGATGCTTCGCAAAATTTCCTCGCCGTCCGACGACCACCGAATCAAGCCCTAACCATGATGCCATCGCTCTCAATTCGCTCGCAAGCGCATCGGCAACTTCGCCGGGCTTGGCCTGCCTCTCGATGTGCGCCGCTAAAACGAGCACGCGGCGCTCGTTGCGGTCGGCCTTGAGATCGACGCGCGCCACGAGACGATCTCCCAGGAGAAACGGCAAGACGTAATATCCCCATTTTCTTTTTGCCGCGGGAACGAAGATTTCGATCGTGTACTCGAAATTGAAGAGTCGGGCGAGGCGCGGGCGAAACCAGACGACAGGATCGAAAGGCGACAGCAACGCGGCGGCTTCGATTCGTCGCGGCAATTGCGCTTGGGGATGCAGATAAGCCGGCTCACGCCATGATTCGACTTTGACCTCACGAAGCTCCCCGGCTTCGACCAGCTCGGCCACGCGTTGTCTCGCCTCGCGAATGTTCATGCGATAGTAATCCGCCAAATCGTTGGCAGTCCCAACGCCGTGCGCGCGCGCCGCCAAACACAGCAGCTCGCGTTGCGCCTCCTCGCGTTTCAACGTTCGCTGGATGTGTTCATGGGGAACGACCCTTTCAACGAGATCATACACGCGTGTGAAATTCGGCAACCGATTGACGGCCGCAAGCCTGCCAAAGCCGAAGTGCGCTTCGAGCACCGCCCGGGGAACGGTGCCGATCCAGGAGCCGTCTATCCGGCGAGAAACGTTTGCCGGCGACGGCAGATCATCGGCGGAAAGCGGCCCGCGTTGTTTGATTTCCTCCATGACTTTGTTGACGTAGTCGGGCTGCGCCTCGATGAACTTTTCGAAGCCCCACGGGCGCACCCGGTGCGTCTCCATGCGATGGCGCAGCAGGGACCACGTCTTTACGGGAATAATGGACGCTTCGTGGGCCCATTGTTCGGTAAACTCGCCGCGCCGATATACGAGATCGTCGAGAAGAGATCTGTCGTACGCACCGAGCCTCGAAAAGAAAACTTGATACTGCGCCGGCACAAGCACGTTCACAAAGTCGATTTGTATTAGCCCGAGCTGTCGAATGATGCGGCGGAGATGTTGAGCGCCAACCTTGCCGCGTGGTCGCGGCCGATCCAAACCCTGCGCAGCCAGCGCGAGGCGACGCGCCTCGCTCAGCGAGAGATCGATTTTAAGCATGAACAGGAGCGAAGGAATAGGGCAAGAAACATTTGCGAGCCATCAATGCTGTGGGATTCAAGCCGGCCTCAGTTTTTTGTTGAAAATGAATTTTGACGAATATATGCAAAACTATTTCTGAAAAGCCAAGCCGCTTTTTGTGGATTTCATTAATCTGGATTTCATTAATCCCGCCGAGGAATTGAAAAACAGCGCAAGCCGAAAATAGCGCAACGACATGATGATTTCCGTGAGACGCTTAAAGCTAAGCTGGCACAAAAGCTTCAATGGGGACTTCTACTGTCTGCGTCGGCAGTTGATGCTCGTCATGAATTGCTTTGAATCGCAGCTCGATACTGAGCAGCGCATCGGCTGGGTAATATCGCTCGCCACAACTTAAGCACACTTCACACGGCACGTTGCGGACGATAAGGTACTTTCCGTTGCGCCGATAAACATACTCGACATAGCGGCTTTCAAATTCCTCGCTTCCACAAAAATTGCATTTCGTATTCTGCATCACCTATCTCCTGCGCGTCCGCGCATCAATAAACTGCGGCGGTTTGGGAATATATACGGTAATAATCACAACCTTTCCGCGCCGCCAGCCGCAAACGACATGGATGGGCCGCTGATTGACAAAACCTAAAACAAGACAGCTCTCGCCACGACCGGTGTCTTCATACTGCTCAAGAATCTCGTCATTCAAAACTGCACTTTTAATTTCTGCAACATCAATCAACTCGTCGGACGCCTCGTTGTCGGCATGATCGCTTATCATGAATTCATTGTTACGAACTTTTTGCTTGATGATGCCGATGTCCATCACCTTTACCCGACTTGGTCTATTCTGGCATGGTGAAAACTAAGGATATTCTGTACGAGTGTCAATAGCGGCATAGGAGTGCAACGGTTGGGCATAGCTCGAAAGTTGCGAGTCGCTCCGATAAAAATAGTGATGCGGAAAGCCGGGCAGTCCTGGCGAAGTTTGCGAGGCAGCTCGATGCTTTTTCATCCGTTCCATCCGCTCAATCCGTTTACAAGAAACCTGCCTAAGCTGGTTGAACAGATTAAGCGGATAACCGCCTTATCACCCAATCTCCATCACAATCCCCTTCACCAAAGTCGCAAACCTCTCGCTGATTCGATTCGCCGTCTCCGTCACTTCCGCATGATCGAGTTTCTTGTCGGATAATCCCGTGCACATGTTGGTGACGCACGAGATGCCGAGCACCTTCATGCCGCGCGACACTGCGGTGATCACTTCCGGCACGGTGGACATTGTCGCGGCATCGCCGCCGAGGCGTTGATACATTCTCACTTCCGCAGCGCTTTCGTAGCTCGGCCCTTTTGAGCAGACGATGACGCCGCGCCGTAGAGGAATCTTCAAGTCTCGCGCCACGCGCATCGCCGTCTCTTGCAGCTCGCGGTCATAGGGCTGCGCCATGTCCGGCCAGCGCGCGCCCCATTTTTTGTCGTGCTGCCCGCGCAGCGGATTCGCAAACAAGAGATTGATGTGATCGTCGATCAGCATCAAATCACCTGGCGCGAAATGCTGGTTCACCCCGCCGGAAGCGTTGGTGACGATCAGTCGTGTCACTCCAAGCTCAGCAAGAAGATGTACCATAAACGCCACGCGCGAAATTGGATAACCTTCGTAGGTGTGTACTCTCCCGGCCAGTGCCAAAATTTTTTTGCCAGCCACTTGTCCGAATATCCAGCGTCCGGCGTGCCCGGCGACGGTTGAAACGGGATAATGCGGAATCTCATGGGTGGGAATGACGGCATCCTGTTGTATTGCGTCGGCAAAAGTACCAAGGCCGGAGCCGAGGATGATTGCGAGCTTCGGTGTGTGCGGCCAACGGCTCAAAATAAAATCTTTAGCTTCTTGCAGCGCGGTCTCGTCAACGTAGTAAGCAGGGGCGGAATCGGAAGTTTTCATGTTAGATAATCATGTTAAGTTTGAGCCCGAAAATAGAACAGGACTTTCTCCCATGTTGTTTTTTGCCTTTTGCTGTTTTCTGTTTTCTTTTTGCTTTTTATTCCTCCGGTGGCTCGTAGCAGGCGCGGCAGCGAGCTTCGTACATCTCTTTTGCTCCGACGACGACCCGATCACGAGCCTGCGTGAGGCGTTGCGTGTAGCTCGCCGGCTCGCCGCATTTCATGCAAATCGCCTGGGTCTTGGTCACCTGCTCGGCAATCGCCATGAGCTGCGGCATTGGCTCGAACGGCTTGCCGCGATAATCCATGTCGAGCCCGGCGACGATGACGCGCCGTCCCGTCGCCGCCAGCGTATTGCAGATCGCTACCAAATCTTCCTTGAAAAATTGCGCCTCATCGATGCCGATGACTTGCGCGTCGCCGATTTTTTCGAGAATCTCCGTCGCCGTGTTGACGGCTTCCGAGCGCAGCTTCTGCTCGCTGTGCGAAACGATGTGATCATTTCCATAGCGCGAGTCGATCGCCGGTTTGAAAATCGCCACGCGCTGGCGGGCGATCTCGGCGCGCCGCAGTCGGCGGATCAACTCCTCGGTTTTGCCGCTGAACATGCTGCCGCAAATCACTTCGAGTGAACCGCTTGCTTTTGCCTGGTTCATAACCCTCCTCTCTTGGGAAACCAGTCATCAGTAACCAGTCGTCAGTGAACAGTAATCAGTAAGACGCCTGATTACTGGCAACTGATCACTGATCTTTAAGTAATGACATCGGCTTTAATCAAATTCGTCACGCTCGATGCGGTTTGCGGCAAGCCGGCAGTGATGATCACCGTGTCGCCGCGATGGACGGCCTTCGCATCGCGCGCGGCTTTCTTGGCGCGTTCGATAATTTCATCGGAGTTGACGAACTCGTCGATGAACAACGGATACACGCCCCACACGAGCGCAAGCTGGCGCACGCTTGCCGGATTCGAGCACAGGGCCAGAATCGGCACGCACGGCCGATAGCGGGCCACCATGCGCGCCGTGCTGCCGGAGCGCGTCGGTGTAAGAATGGCGCTCGCGCCCAGGTCTTTAGCAATGCTGACCGCCGCGTGGCTGATCGCCGCGCTGGTGGTGATGAAGCCGTCTTGCGCTTGCGTTTGTATCTCACGCCAACTCATGCTTTGCTCAGTGGTGCGGATGATCTTGTCCATCACGCGCACGGCTTGATCGGGATATTTTCCCACGGCGGTTTCTTCGGAAAGCATGACTGCATCGGTGCCGTCGAGAACGGCATTGGCTACGTCGGCGGCTTCGGCGCGCGTCGGGCGCGGGGAGTCGACCATTGACTTCAACATTTGCGTGGCGGTGATCACCGGCTTGCCGGCGATGTTGCATTTTTGGATCAACATCTTTTGGACGAGCGGGACTCTTTCAAGCGCAGTTTCCACGGCCAGATCGCCACGCGCCACCATGATGCCGTCGGCGATTTCGACGATCTTATCGATTTCCTGTAAAGCTTCGTGCTTCTCGATCTTGGCGATCACCGGCGCTTTTTTGCCATGGTCGCGCATGATGGCGTGAATGGCTTGAATGTCTGTAGCAGAGCGCACAAAGGACAAAGCAACATAATCAACGCCAGCGTCCAAACCAAAAACCAGATCGATTTTGTCCTTATCCGTCAAGCCGGAGATGTTAAGAGAGCGGGTGGGAAGATTGATGCCCTTGTTCGATCCCAACACGCCGCCAACCACTACACGGCAGCGAATATCGACATCGGTGCATTCGACAACGCTCAGCTCGATGCTGCCATCTGCCAAGAGAATATTATCGCCAACTTTTATCTGGCTCGGTAAGGCGGGATAAGTGATTCCAACTTCGTATTCATTGCCCGGCACATTCCGCGCGGTCAATGTGAAAATTTCTCCTTCGCGCAAAATCGCGCCGCCGGAGATGGACATGCCAGCAGTGCGAATCTTCGGCCCGGCAAGGTCTTGCAAAATGGCGAGCGGGACATTTTTCGCCTCGGCGAGTTTGCGCAGCGTTTGAATTTTGCGCAAATGCTCATCATGAGTGCCATGCGAAAAATTCAAACGGGCGACGTTCATTCCGGCGTCGAATAGCTTCGACAACATTGCTTCTGATTCAGTTACCGGGCCGATGGTACAGACAATTTTTGTGCGGCGTGGGGTCATTTGACTAATCTATATATTTTTGTCTGTACAATCGATGGCGGTGATAGTTTTCTTTCATTGCTTTCTCGGATGATAGCACCTTGACTTCTGAAATAACTTTGTGTATCTTTCGCCATCAAAACAGAGAACATGAGTTGCGGTATTCTCTCGAACTGGAGCAAAAATCATGAGCACAATGGTAGAAAATCTTTTGACTCAGGCTCTCCAGATGCCCGTCGAAGATCGGGCTGTCATTGCAGAACGTTTGATCTCAAGCCTGGATACAGAAATAGATCAAGACGTCGAAATCGCTTGGCAGCAAAAAGTCCAACGTAGAGTCGATGAAGTTGACAAAGGCGTTGTTGCTTGTATTCCATGGGAACAGGCTCTTCTTCGCTTAAGAAATAATTCCCGATTATTTGCTTAACGCCCGAATAACATTTTCAATAGCCTTTTCTGTTACTGCTAACTGTTCCTTACCACGTGTTATAATGCCAAGCTGATACACACGCTGTTCGTTTGATAAGCTATATAAATATTCAGACACGTTTCTCAGGGTTTTTAATTTATCCCTTAATTGAATTAACTCGTAAATAGCGTCATAAATCGCTCCACGCGAAGATAGTGTTTGCAATATCTCATACTTTTTCCAAGATGTCGATTCCAGAAAAACCATGTCCAAAGAATAATCCGGTAGATAATCGTTGGATGGCATGTTTGTTTTTTCATATTGCCTCTTCAAGTCAATAATGACTTTATAATTCTTTTCAAACGCATCCTTCAATGCAACAGTCAATACTTCTCTCTCTTTTTTAGAATCACGACGTTTGATAATTTTGTCCGTATAAAGAGCAACAAGAATACCTAACAATGCACCCAGAAATGTTGTTACAAAGCCTTGCCAAAAGGATAAATCAAAAAAATCTTTCTGCTCCTGCATTAGCACGCTAATACTTATCACAAATTTCAAAACACTTCCACCTTTCTCATTGTTTCAGAAAATAACCAACGCTAGTCAAATAAGAATTATGTTCAGATGCAAGATTCCCAGATAAGCACATCCATTTAGATGCCTTCTAATCGATTTCTCAAAAACTTGCATCAAGTATTATTTGTTCGTTCACTTTGCGGGAGGCATTGCCCATCCATTAACGGTACCTTCTATGGCAATTTTCTTTACTTCCTCAAGAGAAATAGTATACTTATTCGCAATTGCTCTATTCGATTTTTCTGCATTCATCCCTTGGTCTTCTAGCAATACTAATTCATAGTAGATCTTTTTCTTCATTTCTGTAGGCAAAACAGAAATTTCAGATTCCGGAATATCTCCGAGTGCGTTACCACTCTGAACAATTAGTTGATGATAAGAGTAGTCACCAGTAGCAACTGCCTTAGCTTTATTCCATTCTCCAAATGGTGCCCATACTGCATTACCTGCCGTGTAATGACTGTTTTTAATATCTGAATCTGGTAAATAGAAGGCAAACGTAATTGCATTATAGGACCTATTATTTTCCATCTGAGAAATAATCTTTTGGCAAATTGCTCTTATTTCGTCATCATTGATCTTTCTATCGACTTTGATTTTATAAGACAACCTAACTACTGTGCTATAGCTTATATCATCCACATCTGCAATAGTAAAATTTGGTGCTTTTGTTGTATCAGGTATTGATGAAGATTTTTTTACAACGCTTTTATCAATTAACAATTTTGTTTGCTTTTCATCAACCTTCTGTGAGCATGATACGACGAAAATCTTTTGAATAATGAACATAGCAATGAGAAGGAGCTGTTTTACTTGGCGTTTCATTTTTCAATTCCTTTTTAATTTCTTTATTGATTTAAACATATGTATTGGACAAAACTCATACATCGAATGGTCAAGCCATCGCGGCTTCTCAAATTCAACTTACTCCCCCACCAACAACACATGCAAATCCATCACATTCGTCCGCGTTGGGCCGGTGATGAACAAATCTTCCGTCGTTCTAAAAAAATTATAGCTGTCATTATCGCGCAAAAAAGAAGTCGGATGCATCAGGCCGCTGGTTTTGGCGCGGGCGATGCACTTGCCGTCGGCAAATGCGCCGGCTGCATCGGTCGGGCCGTCGGTCCCGTCGGTTCCCGCGGCAAGAAAAACGCAGCCCGGCAGACCGTCGATGTCGATGGCGACGGACAACGCCAATTCCTGACTACGCCCGCCCTTGCCGAGCTTGCTGCGCAACGTCACCGTCGGCTCTCCTCCAGCCAAAATACAGGCAGGCGTTTCAACCGGCCGTTCGCGGTGGACGATCTCATGCGCGATGGCGGCGTAAAATCTGCCGATGTCGCGCGCCTCTCCTTGCACGCGACTCGAGAGAATCAACGTGTTGTAGCCAAGTTTATTTGCATGCAGTTCAGCAGCTTCGAGCGCCGTGGCATTATTGCCGATAATTTCCGTTTGCGCAAAATTAAAAACGCCGTCATCGGGCTTGGGGTTTTCGGCAATCCTTCCTGTGCGTCCCATGTCGATGTGCGCGCGCACCACCTGCGGCGCCTTTGTCCACACGCCGGTCATCATCATGATCTTTCGCGCTTCTTCAAACGTCGAAGAGTCCGGCACCGTCGGGCCGGAGGCGATAATGTCGAGCGGGTCGCCGATGACGTCCGAGAGCACGAGCGTAAAAAGTTTCGCGGGATACACGGCGCGCGCCAGTTGGCCGCCCTTGATCGACGAAAGATGTTTGCGCACGACGTTCATTTCTTCGATGGTTGCGCCGCTGGCGAGCAGCAAATCCGTAACGCGGCGCTCGTCGTCAAGCGTCAAGCCGGCGGCAGGCAAGGGCAGAAGCGCCGAGCCGCCGCCGGAAATCAGGCAAATGACGAGATCGTCGGCGCCGGCTTTTTGCGCGATTTGCAAGATTTGCTCTGCCGCTTTTTCTCCGCGTTCATCCGGCAGGGGATGCCCGGCTTCCAAAACGTTGACGCGCTGCAAAGGAAGTCCGTGTCCATCTTTGGTCACGACCACGCCGCCGGTCAGTGCGTTGCCAAGAATTTCTTCAACGCCTTCAGCCATGCTCGCTGCAGCTTTGCCGGCGCCAATCACATAAAAATGGCGATAATCATTTATTGAAATAGAATGATTGCACAGAAAAATTCTCGGGCCTTCGCGGCGCAGCGTGCGCTTGACCGCGGCTTTGGGGTCAACCGCGGCAACTCCGGCGGAGAAAATGGCGCCGGCGTGTTGGCGGAGTTTTTTGTCGGAGGAGGTAAGCATGAAAGCAACTTCCTTCTTACTTTCATGCTCCTACTCCTACTCCTACTCCTACTCGCTTTTAAAGTCAAACGGCGAGTAGGAGTAAGAGTAGGAGTAAGAGCATTAAAACCATCACGGCCAGAAGCGCGGGTCCTGGCTCAACGCCTGCTCAACTGCCTTTAGGCGGTCCTTGTATATTTTGATATTGAAATTGAAACGATAAGCCAAGCGCAAAAACATATCGAGCAGCGTGTACTTCGATTCATCATTTCCGCCTCCCTCGGAGGCGAGCATTTCGTCGATGAGCGGCGTGATCCGCTCCCGTAAAATGAAATAAATCAAGTTTTGTATCGGCGCCTCGTTAAGCTCGATTTTGAGGCGGTCGCCGATCTGCGTGAGACGAAGCAGTTCTTCACAAACATTTGCACAGAGGCTGGCGCGCAAAGCGGCGAGGCGGCTTTCGAGCGTATCTTGAAAAATTCTCGAAACCTTTTGGACGTTGAGCTTCAGCCCAAGATAGTCGGCCGTCTGCACGATGTCGATGCTGTGACGATAGGGGCTTTCTTTCGTCGTATTGCGCAGGCGCTCGATCTCGCGCAACAAACGCCGGCTGAGAGTGTGCCGCGCCGGCACGGCAAACTCCTCGGGAATGGGCAAATGCAGAGCGCGGAGATTTTGCAAAATGCCCTTCTGCCGCGCATAGATGTGCGCGTAGCTGGCGCTGATTTGCGCCAAGCTATCTTCGAGCAGGAGCTCGATGACGGCCTGGCGCTTTTCATAAAACATGTCCGCGAGCGTGAACACCTCGGCGCTCCATAGTTTTCGGCAAAAATCAATAAATTCTTCAACCGTCTGCGCGTCGAAATGGTCGAGCAATGATTGCTTCGATTTGGCAAAGTCGGCCTCGGCTATCGGAGCGCCGACCAGCGTGCGGGTGGATTCGCCGCGGCCGCGATAAAGCAGCGCATAGGGCAAAGTTTGTTCTTCGGTGGTGATGCGAGAGGTTACTTTCAATAGCCCGAGCGCAAGATTGTCGTTGCCTCTGGAGGCTGAGGTGAAATCGCTTCGTTCCACAAAGTATTGATAGACCCGATGCTTGTGCGTCGGCAGCTTAAACAAGGCTTCGATCGCATACTCGTTGACCACGCGCGCAAAGGAGACCATCGCCGGTCGCACGAACTTTTTATAAATCTCTTCGCCGTTTTTGTGCTCGCGAATATTGCCGCGCGCCTTTCTCAAATCGCCGAGAAAATTTCCTTCAAAGCGCCGGTGGCTGATCGCCTCGGCAATTTGAATCGCTCGCGCCGCGTACTGAATGATCTGCACGGTTTCAATTCCCGATAGCTCGCTGAAAAACCATCCGCAGCTCGTGTACATCAATTGCGCTTGGCGCTGCATTTCCATCAATTGGATGGCCGCAAGTTTTTGCTCGCGTCCCGACCCGTCGGGATTGTGCAGGTGCTTTTCGAGAAATCGCGAAACGTTCTCCGTTGAACGATCAAGAATGACGTCGATATAATCATTTCGCGCCGCCCACACGTCTTTAAAATTTTTCTCGCCATGCTGAACGGTGAGCTGCGCCAGCTCGTCGCGGAGATTATCCAACGCGGCGCGAAGCGGCGTACGCCATTCCTGATTCCAGTCAGCTTCGCCGCCAGCGTTGCAGCCGCAGTTTCGCGCCCAGCGCCCGACGCCGTGCGCGCAGCTCCACGCCGTGCCTTCGCCATTCGGACCCTCCTTCAGCTCGACTTCCATGAGCGGCGGGTGGTGCGCGAGAAATGCGCCATACGTGGTCACTTCGATTCCCTGGCGCGGCGCTTCGATGTGCAGCAAACAAGCCAATCCCATGTCGCCGAATTTTTCATGATGGCCGTAGGTCTCGCCGTCGGTGGCAATCGAAACCAGACTCAACGGCCGGCCATTGTGCGGCCCGAATGCATCTTCAACCCGGCCGGCAAAATTTCCAGCGTCGCGGAGCAAGTGTTCAAATCCCACGCCGCGCGACAAGCCGCCGTGATAGAAAAAAATATCGATCGAGCGATTGGGAAATCGCTTGCCGGCGGCATCACGATCGAGCCAACGATACGGCACCGAGGTATCGATGTCGCCATTCTCAACCGAAATCCAGGTTTCCGTTGGCGGAACAAAAGGCCGCATTGCCTTTGCTTGATAGGGCGAGAGGATGACGTACTTGATTCCAAAATCGATCAGCACGCGCAAGGTGTCAACGTTGACGGCGGTTTCGGGCATCCACATCGATTCCGGCTCGCGTTTGAAGCGGTGGCGAAAGTCGGCAAGGCCCCAAACCACTTGCGTGATTTTATCGCGCTCATTTGCCAGTGGCATGATGAGGTGATTGTAGGCCTGCGCGATCGATGCGCCGTGTCCATTGAAACGCAGCAGGCTTTCGCGGTCGGCTTCAAGAATTCGCTGATAGGTAGCCGGCGTATGAACTTCCAGCCAGTTCATCAACGTCGGACCGAAATTGAAATTGATCGATGAATAATTGTTGACGATGCTGGCGATGCGGTTGGAGGCGTCGTTGGTTCGCGAGAAGGCGTTGGGCGTATAGCATTCGGCGTTGATGCGCTCGTTCCAATCATGATACGGCGAGGCGCTGTCCTGCTTCTCGATGGTTTCGGTCCAGGCATTCTCGCGAGGAGGCTGATAAAAGTGGCCGTGGATGGTGAGGTATTTTTGCATACTGAATTTTATTTTTATCAGCTAAATCCGCTCAATCCGTTTACTTTTTGTAAGCGGATTAAACTGATTGAGCGGATGCTGTATCATCGCAAATATCGTCTCACACCGAAGAAACTCGCAGTCATTGCCAAGAAGATTCCTCCTGCGATCAATGCGATAAAAAGATGCTTGGGGAAAATGATCATACCGCTAAACTGGCCTTGCAAGAAGCGTTGAATAAGCGTGAGTACCAACGCCGCGCCCAAACCGCCAAGAAGCCCTTGTATAAATCCTTGCACCAGGAAAGGCCGCCGCACAAAACCATCGGTTGCTCCGACCAGTTGCATGATTTCAATGATGCGCCGCTTTGCGCCGATCGTCAGTCGAATGACATTGACCACGAGCGCGAAAGAGCTTAAAAAAACAACCACCCCGAGAATGAGATCGGCCGTGACGGCGAGGCCGACATACTTGTCGAGCGCAGAGAGCAGCTCGCGGCGATAAACGACTTCGTCCACGCCATCGATCTTTCCGATTAAACCGGCGATGCGCGCCGCTTCGCTCGCGTTTTGAAACTCCTTTGCCAGCGTGATGCGAAACGACGCCGGCAGCGGGTTGTTTTCGACAAGATCGAGAAAACCGTCGCCGAATTCCTTTTGAAAAATATTCTTGGCGTCATCGCGCGAGACAAAAACGGCCTCCGCCACGCCGGCCACGGCGCGAATCTCCCGACCGACCCGACCGGTTTCCACATCCTCCAAAGCGTTGTCGATGAACACTTCGAACTCGACTCGGCTGCGCATCGCTTCCACCAGCCGCGCGACGTTCAGCGTGCCGACGACGAAAACGCCGAACAAGACCAAGGCAATGGTCGTCGTCAAAATCGAAATCGCCGAGGCCAGGCGCGCGCGCCGAATACCGTCCACGCCTTCGCGCAGCGCGTAATAAAAACCGAGACTCAACCGAGTACGCTTCCTCCCTCGATACGCACCACCCGCTTGCCGATCCGCTCGACCAATGCGTAGTTGTGCGTGGCCATCAGCACCGCGGTGCCGCGTTCGTTGATTTTTTCCAGAAGATCCATGATGCCGGCAGCCGTCACCGGGTCGAGATTGCCGGTCGGCTCATCGGCCAGGAGTATGAACGGCTCGTTGACCAGCGCGCGCGCGATGGCGACACGCTGCTGTTCGCCGCCGGAAAGCTCGTGCGGCATCATGTAACGCTTGTGGCTCAAGCCGACGTTGGCGAGCATGCGCAAGGCTTTTTTCTTGATGTCTTTCGATTTTGCGCCGATCACTTGCATCGCAAAGGCGACGTTGTCATAAACGGTGCGGTCATCGAGCAGCTTGAAATCCTGGAAGACCACGCCAAGCTGCCGGCGCAAATATGGGATGTCTTTCGGTGTAATGTGCACCGACGAATACTTCCCGACGACAACCTGACCGCCGGCGGGGCGCTCCGCCATGTAGATGAGCTTCAGCACGCTGCTTTTGCCAGCGCCGCTGGGGCCGACGAGAAAAACAAATTCGCCGCTGCGCACGCTGAGGTTGATGCGCTTCAGTACTTCGGTGTTCTCATATTGCAAACGCGCGTTAATCAGGCGGACGATGCTCATTTTCTTCTCAGCACAAAATGCACGCGATCGGAGCTTTCATCTCCCTCGCGCCGGGAAAAACCGTCGTAACAGCCCATCAATCGCCATTGTTGGGTATCGCACAAAGCCATCACTTCATCAATTTTATAAATACTTTGACGATGCACTTCGCGATACCGCGCCCCGTCACGCTCATCGATCAACAAGAACTCGTTGATTTGCGTTCGCTCATGCGGCTGATAATACGACCATCGAGTAAATGAATAATGCTCGATAGCATCGCGCTCGTGATAGTTTAGAAAATGCGTGCGGCAATTGTGCTCGGTACAAACGTCGAAAATCATCAGCCCGCCCGGGCGCACGGCGACGGCCATAGAATACAAAACACCGGCGATGGAGTCAAGCTCCGGGCAATAATTCATGCTATCATACAAACACAGCGCCGCATCAAACTGTTTGCTGACAGCCATGCTTCGCATGTCTCCACACCACAGCTTTGGCAACGCACCGTTCATCGATTGAGATTCATCAGCGAAAAAAAACCGGCGCGTTCGAAATTTCCTGAGCGCTTGTTGCGCCATGTCGGGCGACGCATCAAAACCCGAAACTTCAAATCCGGCGCCCGCGAGCTCGATCATAAAATTTCCCGTGCCGCACGCTGCGTCCAAAACCGTGCGAACGCTGCCCTCTGCCTGCGAGAAAAGGCCCATGACATACGCGCCCCATCGCGCATAATTGACGTGGCGCATGAGATGATCATAAACCGGCGCAATGGCGGAGTATGGGGCGACGTGCTTAGTTTTTCGCCGCAAGGGAGACGGCAAGGCGGAGGGCTTCCACCATGCTGGTCGGTTCAGCACTATTCGTTCCTGCAATGTCGTATGCCGTGCCGTGGTCGGGTGAGGTGCGAATGATGGGAAGGCCGGCGGTGTAATTCACGGCGCGTCCGAAGCCACGCAGCTTCAGCGGGATGAGCGCCTGATCGTGATACATGGCCAGATAGCAATCAAAATGGTGGCGGTCGAGACGGCCGAAGAGCGCATCCGCCGGGAACGGACCTTCAGCTTTGATTCCCATTTCTCTGGCCTGCTCCAGCGCCGGCGTAATAAGCCGTTGCTCCTCATCGCCGAGCAAACCGCTTTCTCCGGCGTGAGGATTGAGCGCCGTCACGGCTATGCTCGGCTCGGCAATGCCGAAACGCAAGCGCAAATCGCGATCGAGCGTTCGCAGCTTGTCGATGATGCGGTCCATGGAAATCGCCTGCGCTACGCGCTTCAAGGGCAGATGCGTCGTGACCAGCGACACGCGAAACTCTCCGGTGAGCAACATCATCGCAAAATTGCCGGTGTTGAGCTTGTCGGCAATCAGCTCGGTTTGTCCGGGAAAATGATAACCGCCGAGATCCAACCCTTTTTTCGAAACCGGCGCTGTCACCATCGCTTGCACTTTATTCTCGCTGCACAATGCAACGGCGGTATCGAGCGCGCGTCCGGCGATTTTCCCGGCGTCAGCCGTAATCTGCCCGGCTTGCACCACGCCACCTTTGGGAAAGCTGTCAAGAATGACGATGGGTTTGTCAGGCAACACGGCAAAATTTTCCGCAGCCGGGTATGTTGCCGAAATCCCGCACTTCTCCATCCAGTAAGCGTAGGCCCACGCCGGCCCGATGAGCACGATTTGGCAGCCCGAGGGCGCGCGCCACTCGCGCAGAGCCTTGAGTATGACCTCCGGGCCGATGCCATTCATATCTCCGATGGTGATGGCGATTTTGCATGAGGTGGACATGGTTTTCAAGCCCTTACGTTTTACGCATCACGCTTTATGCTTCACGTTTTGCGCTTTTTCTTTTTGGCTGCCGGAAAAAGAATATTGTTGAGGATCAATCTATAACCCGGCGAGTTTTTATGCAAGGAAAGTTGCGTCGGAGGATCGTAAACCATGTGCTGATAGTCTTCCGGATCGTGGCCGCCGTAAAATGTGAACGTGCCGCGGCCGAGATTGCCATGAATGTACTTGACCTCCTCGCTGTTCGGCACTTCGGCAAGAATGGTCACGGATTTTTTGATCAGCGAGCGGCGATAGCCCGTGGTCTGGCCCATGAAACCGTTCACAACCGAGACGTGGTCTTGCGTCAACATGGTCGGCACCGGATCGTATTTTGCGGAAAATTCAAACAGCGTGAAAAAATCGGCGTCGGCGTTGCGCACCCGCGGATTGGTACTGGGGGGAATATCGATATTTGAAAATTCATAAACCAGAGGATTCATCTCCAATACAAAATTTTCAAAAGCGAAGGTTTGCGAAAAATCCAGCTTGCCTTGGCAGTCGGGGTCCGCCGGATCGTAATCGTGAATCGCCCCGGCAATGTCGGTACTGGCGCTGGCCAAGGAAAGATCGATGGTGTCGGTTGCCGAGCACATCGCAAAAAGGAATCCGCCGCGCAACACGTATTCTTTCACCTGTTGGGCGACGGCGCGCTTCAGCTCGGAAACTTTTTTGAAGCCCAATTTTTTGGCAAGCGCTTCGTTGGTCGCCACTTCTTCCTGATACCACGGCGTGCCGTGAAACGAAGCATAGAATCGGCCATACTGTCCGGAGAAATCTTCGTGATGCAAATGCAGCCAGTCGTATTTTTCCAGATCGCCCTGCAAGACTTGTTCGTCCCAAAGTTTTTCGTATTCGATTTCAGCATAAGCCAACGCCAGCGTCACTGCATCGTCCCACACCTGCTTGTTGGGCGGCGTGTACACGGCGATAGCCGGGGCTTTTTCGAGCACCACGACTTCCATGTTATTGCTTTCAATCTCGGCATAAATTTGCGCGACTTCTCCAGCGCCGACAATCGAGTAAGCCACACCGCGCAAGCGCAGCTCGCGTTCGATCTCCGCATGATGATCGATTAAAAAAGACCCGCCGCGATAATTCAATAGCCACTCGACATTGATCGAATGCTCCAAAGTCCAAAACGCAACGCCGTAGGCTTTCAGGTGATCTGTCTGGCGGAGATCCATGTTGATGAGAATTTTCTGCGCGTGTGCCGGGCGGATCGCATCAAAGAAAACGCCGCAAAGAAGCAATAACCAGATGCGATATTTCATGGCTACCTCGAAATTGCGAAGCTATTGAAAAATGATCTTGCAACGGCTTGGCCGTTGCAATCAAATTTCTGTAATGATGGCGGAGTTCTAAACCTTGGCTTGGCCAAGGTTGAACGGCTCCGGTTAGTTCACCACCGGCGCGGGCTTTTCGGTAAGATAGCGAACCTTCTGCCGCGCGTCGTCAAGAAATAAACTCTTCGGATAATCCGAAAGAATGCGCTCGTAAGTTTGCTGCGCTTGAACGCGGTCTTTCAAACTATTCTCATAAATTTCCGCGATGCGCATCAGCGCACGGTCGGCTCGCATGTCTGCTGGATGATCCTTTATCAATTTTTGATACGCGCTCAGTGACTCTTGATAGTCACCAATATCAGCGTAACGCTGGGCGAGCGTAAACAACGCCAGCGGAGTAATCGACGAGCCTGAAAATGAAGACATGAGATTCTTCAGCGTATCCACCGCCGCCGCTGTTCTTCCCTGCGCCACGGCCAGTTCTGCGTGCACAAAACTCAGCAACGCCCGCGACGAATCCGCGAGATGCGCGTCGATCAACAACTGCATTTCGAGCGCGTCGTTCACCATGCTCTCGTTGCGCTCATTGAGCGGCGCGAATGCGGTCGCACCGGTTATCGTATCAAAAAGTTTTTGCGCAGCTCGAAAACGTCCCTGATAGAATTCCAGCATCGCCAGACGATAAGTAACTTTGTCGCGCACGATATTCGACGCGCTTTGATTCGCGCGGCCATACCATTCCGCGGCGCGGCCAAAGTCGTTCATCGCCAGTGCGCAATCGCCGAGACGAAAAATCGCCTCGACTCGTTCCGGCTCGTTGCCGTATTTTTCATAAACTTTGGAGTAAGCCGCCGCAGCCTTGTCGAACATTTTGCCGGCAAAATAAATCTCGCCCTCCGCAAACCAAGCGCGCATCGCCCACGGAGAATTCGGCTGCCGCGCTTTGACTCTTTGAAAAGCGAGCAGCGCCTCGTCGTGCCGGCCACGCTGCTTCAGCGTTTCCGCAAGGCCAAACTGCGCAGGTAGCAAGTAGGGTGTGCTTTGCATATCCGTCACGATGATTTGAAAAGCGGCCTCGGCGGCGTCGAGCGCGTTTGCCTCCCGCGCGCGCTCGGCAAAATTGTAAAGCTCTGCGCCGGGCGTGGCCGGCTCGCCGCTTCCACTCGCTTGCAACCGCTCGATGGTTTTGTATGCTTCCAAAGCGTTCGAGAAATCTTTTGCATGCAGATAGACCACCGCGAGCAGACGATGAATCAATATCGGCGAATTGAATTTCGGCAAAGCAGCGGCCAGCGCCGCGGCGATGCGCGACGCCTGCGGAGGATCTTCCGCCGCGAGCAGTTCGCTGATTTTTCCCTGAATGAAAGGAAGCTGCCTGGAATTCATCTCCAGATAATTGAGATATTCTTCAATGGCGGCTTCATACTCTTTGCGCGCCGCATAAATGTTCGCCAGCTCGAAAATAAACGCCTGCGGTTGATTGAGCGCGCGGCGGCCCTGCAGATAAACTTGCACGGCATCGCCCAAAAGTTGATTCTCGATCATCGCCGCGCCGACGACGCTGTACGCCGCAGGCTGAGACTTCGCGGCCAGCAATTCATTCCAAATCGTACGCGCGCGCGCCTCATCTCCCTTTCGATAAAATGCCTTGCCCAAATCGGCGCGGGCATTCACGTCGCCGCTGACGGCAATTCTCCGCTCGATGATCGGAATAAGCTGATCGAAGCTGTGAAGCTGCGTCAGCGTGCGCACCGCGCCTTGATAATAACCTTGATGGCGCGGATCATCAAAAAACAGCTTTACATAAATTTCCGCAGCGCGGTCGATGGCGCCGTTGCGCTCGTAGTCTTGCGCCAGCCGCCAGCGTTGTCCCTGATCTTTGTCTTGACTTTGAGATGGGGAAAAAAGTACGGCGTTCCTTTTTAAAATGGTCTGTGGCGGCGCGGCGGTAGATTCACTCTCCAAAAGTCCAAGAGAAAGAAAAAAACAAATCACCGTCGCGCTATTGATGAAAAAAATCATAAGATGCATGCTCTTTAGAATTTTGTCACACCTTCGATATGAACTTGAATGGAATCGGCGCCTGGCGCGATACGCCGCCAAATATTTTTTGCTCAAGGCCTCTGCGAAGCTCCTTGTGCGCGTTGCCGTTCTTGCTGTGAAAGAGCGTCAAAATATTTTTGGATAAGTTCTTTGTAGTCGCGCGAATAATTTTCCTGCAAGGCGCGCAACAAATCTTGCTGCATACGGCTGGCGCGTTCACCAAAATCCTCCGGCAGCGCGCCGGGACTCAACGCGCGATAAGTTTTGCCAGTTTCGGCCTCGCGTTGCTTACTAAAGTCGCGCTCGCGCATCGAGCGCTGTGCATCGAGCATCCGGGAGAGAATGTGCTGCTGCCGCTCAATCGTCTGCCGGCCAACGTTGCGGTTTTGCAAATCCTTTACGACATCTTCCATTTCTTTTGCAGCTTGATCGAGCCGGCCAAGAATGTCAGAGCGTTGGCCGGCCTCTGCTGCAAGCTGTTCCAAACTTTTTTGCACGGCGAGCTGTTGCGCGGCGAGTCGCGCCATGGCGGCACGCTGCTGCATCGAGTTCATCCCCTGCTCGCCCATCTGCTGGGTTTCCTGATTGATCGACTGCTGCTGGCCGGAAAGTCCGAGCAAGCGCTGCATGAATTGATCGAAGCCGCTGCCGCTCGACGAGCCGCTCATGTTGCGCATCGCTTCGCGCATCTCGCTAACCGCGCGATCGAGGCCTTGCATGGCTTCACCCTGTCCGCGGCCCGCATCTCGACCATTGCGCTGCTCAATCGCCTTCAACGACTCCTGCATCTTCGCCATCGCCTGGCCGAGGGCGCGCGCCACCTCCGGCGTTACCGCAAGAGTTTTTTGGGAAAGATCGCCAAGCTGCTCGGCAACGCGCTGCAAGCCGGACATCAAATTCTGCTGCTGATCCGCCAGCTCGTTGAAGCGCGAGGCTGAATTGTTTTGCGAGCCGCTTTGCTTCATCAATTGTTCTTGCGACTTCGAGAGCTGCAACAAATCGTTCGAGGCGCGCTGCATGGCCTGCATCACTGCGCGCTTCTGGCTGCTTTGCATGTCTTGCTGCGCGCTTTGCAGGGCGGTCTGCATTTGCTGCATCAACTGACTGATACGCTGGCCGCTTTGCTGCGCGGATTGCATCTCGCCCTGCTGCAACTGGTTGCTCATCCGTTGCATCTCGCCGGTCATGTCGCCGGAGTCCATCATTTGCGAGGCCTGATCGATTTTCTGGCTCGGCGCCTGCGGAACCTGCGCCATCTGTTTCGAGAGGTCTTGCAGACTTTTTTGCAGCGACTCCGCGTCGGCCTTGATCGCCTCTTCCTGCCGAGACAAGTTGTCGTTCGGTTTATCCTGAGACGATTCCGCGGTTTTCTTGTTGATCTCTTCCTGACGTTTCTGCAATTCTTGAAGCTTCTTTATCGCCTCGTCCAGCTTTTGCTCGGCCTGAACCTGCTTGAGCAAATTAATGGTGCGCTCGAGATTTTGCAACAACTGCTCTTGGGAAAATTGAAAATTCTTCAACGCTTCTTGCAGTTGCTCGGGGCTTAGCTCTTTCATCGCCTTTTGAATTTCTTCGAGCGCTTTTTTCATTTCCGGCGAGGTCAGCTCTTGCATAAGTTTTTGCAGCTCTTCGTACTTCTTCATCGTCTCCGCGGAAAGCAGATCGTTGCGCTCCATCGTCGAGAGCATTTCGTCCAAGCGCTTTTGCAAATCTTCCATTTGCTGCTGCGTCTTCTCACTGGCGCCCGCGGCTTCGTTGAGTTTTTGTTTCTGCTCCCAGTCAAGATCGGGATCCTTCTTCATCTCCTGCACAACTTTATCAACAGCCTCTTTTAATTGCCGTGTCTGCTCATAACTCTGCTGCAACTCATCAACCGCCTCATCCTGATTATCTGCCAGCTCGTCAAAAATTTCTTCGATGGATGGAAAGCGCAAATGATAAGTTTCGCTCCGCGCCGATTTTGGACCAGAGACGGCATCGTTGTCAAAAACTTCGGCGTAATAAGCAACGACGTCGTCCGGCAGCAAGCCAAGAGAGGTCAAGTCCCACTCGGCTGTTTGTTGCAAATGATTTCCCGTTGATGAAATGGGAATGCGCCACGTATTCGCTTTGCCGTCGGTCTGGCCGCTTCGCATGATTTCATAAACGATCTGCAAACGCGAAAAGCCGTAATCGTCGTCAGCTTGAATGGTCAGCGGAGCGCGCATGTCCTCACCGAGATCGGCGTCTTGACCGGGAAATGTGATGCGCACCGTCGGGCCGGCGTCGGCCAACACTTGCACGCGATAAGTGATCGCATCTTTGTTGGCTAGTTTGGTTTCATCCTGCAACGCGACTTGATAACTGCCATCGCGGCGAACCGTGAAGCTGCCCGCGAAATCTTGTCCGCGCGAAGCGAGTGGGATGAAACTGCCGTCGTCAAAAACAAGTTGTGCAGTAGAAAGTTCTTTGTTCGATTGAACCCGCACGCTCGCGACCGTTCCTGCCAGCGCCTGAACATCGCCGACGTTTTCTTCGAGTTCACGCGGCGGCAGGCCGGTGTATTTTGGAAATTGTAGAGAGACGTTCAACCGGCGCACTTGCGGCAATTCCACGACGCGCACATTAAACCAGCAGCTTTGCGCGCTGCCAAGCTGCACGCGATAAGAAAAATTCTCCCGAACGTTCTCAAAACGGTGTTGATAAAATCCAGCAGAGCGCCGCGATGCAGATTGCGTTTCGAGATAATCGCTGTCGGCAACTCGGCGCTCGACGCGCGCCGATGGCCGATCCAAGCCGGTCGAGTGAATATCAACCGTCAGCATCTCGCCTTTGATGACTTCCGCGTCGCCGGGAGAAACGTCGATCGCGTGCTGAGCTTCTTCCAAGCTCAAAGACGGATGCAACAGCGCAGCAAAACCATCGGAGAGAAATTTCGGCGCGACCAGCCAAAGCAAAATTGCCACGACCAGGGTCGCTACAGCCGCCATCCCACGACGGCGCGTTTTGTTTCGATCAACTACGGAGGTGAAATCTTCATCGGAGAGTTCCGCAGCAGCGACGATCAGCGCATGCTCGGCCAAACTGCGACTGACAGCGCCGTCTTGCGATTCATGCTGCTCGCGATAAACTTGCAAGGCATCAGCAAGGCGATCTCGTACTTTTTGCACGCTGCGACCGACTAACAGCGCGAGATCGGACAAATCCACCGGCGCGCGCCGCAGCATCCATCGCACAGGAGAAATGAAAAGCAAAAGCATCGCTCCGGTAATTAGCACGAAAAACAAAATGGAGAACAGCCATCGTGCAGCAGTTGAGCCAATCATCAGCTTTGCTAATGTGGGCAATAAGACAATCGCTGCTGTTAGCGCGATGACTGCCAATGAGGCATGTACCAGCCATTCGTGCAAACGCAAAGATTGCCGCAAGCGGCGGAGGCGGGTTAGGAGCTCTTGGTATATTTGTTCTGGAGGCATTTTATTATTTCACAGAGTTCCAAAATACACAAAAGCAATGATGGAGAAAAACTTAATCTCCAAAAAATTTCTTGATAAATTATTTACGTAGACTACGAAAGAAGCCCTTCCACAATATCACAACCTCCCCGAACAAAAGAATCCCCAATACAAAAGCAACGCGAGGGTCGCGAAAATACGAAGTCCCGATAGAAAAAACTGTAAGCGTAATTGTGAGAAGGTATTGAGTGCCTTCCAACCAACCGTAACTACGTCGCGCGTGTGTTGCTGCTATATATTGTTCCCAAAAGATCCATTTATCACTTGATGGACTAGCCAACAAGTATCGAAACCATTTGGCCTCGATCTCATCTCGGATGAATTCTCCCGCAAGAATAATCCCGTTATTGTTCTGATACAAACTCAAGTCAAATCCGATTGCTACTAGGATTGGCAGAATGATCGTGTAGCTTTTGACCTGATCAACAAACGGCCCACTAGCTGCCAGCAATATCCCAAGCAGACCTCCGACTGCAAGGAGTTTATAGTAGACAAGTTGAATCTGGGAGCTGATTTTCGAGAGAATTTCCTCTCGCAATGTGAAGAAATATAGAGCTGCAATATCAAGATCGGGATTGCCACTTAGACTTTTGTCAAGCGCCTTAGTTTTTTTAGGCATCCGTCCCCTCCTCTCCATGTCCTAATGAGAGTACACCTACTCAGTATAGCTCTACAAAAAATGATTCATGCGTTTTTTATCAACGAATCGATGAGTTCATCGGGAATGCGGTTCCGCTCAATATAAACATTGATCTCGTCTTGGTGATCGCTGTAATAACTCAGCGTCGGTTAAGCGTCGGTATACTTTCAAGCAGCCACCTTTTTCGCTCGCTTCCGGACGATTTTAGCCAATGGGCGTAGGGCTTCATTTACCGAATCAGAGTCCGGAAAAACTGCCGCCACATCAGGCGACAGCACGACAACATTGCTCCCCGCAGCGAGACGATTGACGTACTTACCTCGTACGCCTCCGCTGAAATCATATTCATCCAGCATATCGGGGTCGCGCCGTGCTTTAATAGCCTTCTTCATACTTTTTCCTTCTCACCGCATCACCGCATAGACCACGATATTCGTCCCCATTTGCAGCGCTTGGCGGCGGACTTCCGGCGGGTCGTTGTGCACGTCCGGGTCGGCCCAGCCGTCGGAGATGTTGGTGTTCCACGTGTAGAGTACCACCAAACGGCCGTCGTGGAAGATGCCGAAAGTTTTTCCCGCGCCGCCGTCGTGTTCATGAGTCTTCGGGACGCCGCTCGGAAATTCAAAATGGCTGTGAAACACTGAATGCGAAAACGGCAGCTCGACGAATTGCTTGTCGGGGAAAACTTTTTTCATTTCTTCGCGGAACGACTTGTCCATGCCATAATCATCGTCAGCATATAAAAATCCGCCACTGGTCAAATAGAGGCGAAGCTGCCGGGCCTCTTCATTGGAAAACGAGATCTTGCCGTGGCCGGTTAAAAAAATAATCGGATAAGAAAACAACTCGTCGTCCAACAACTCGACGTGCCTCTCATCTGCGCCGGTATGAATGGTCGTATTCTGTCGAACGAATTCCAAAAGGTTTGGAATGCAGCTCGGATCGTTATACCAATCGCCGCCGCCGTGATATTTGACGCGGGCGATGGCGAGGCCGCTCGTCTCGGGCGCTGGTTGAGCTGTCAGACTATTCTCTGAAATCACAAAAGCAAAAACGCACGCAGAGACGCAAAGGCGCAGAGAATGCGCAAAGACGTTTTTCTTTGCGATGCCTTTGCGGCTCTGCGACTTTGCGTGAATTCTTTTAATGAGTTTTCTCATTCAAGTTGTCCAAAAACCACTGCGTTGGTAAACAACCTCATCATGCTCGACCAAAAGTGCCGGAAGTTCGGGTCGTCGGCAAATAAAATAATTCGTCCACGCCCGACCTTCTCGCTGGTGACGCCCGCCGTGTCGCCGATCCATTCCGCATTTTTCTTTGAGAGAAATCCGGCGAACTTCGGCGACTTCGCATAGATCGCGACGTTATGCGCTTTGTCGGTGAGATCGAAGACCGCCTTCGTCGTCTTCATTGCGTAAATCGTGTCGGGAAGACCGAAGCCGAGGGGATGCGTATTGTCGAGACGCAGCTTTATGATCGTTCCGGAAATTTCGTGGCGCAACGATTCTTTTTCCTTTTCTTCAAGGGTCATGCGGCTGCGGCGCAGTTCTTCGATCTTCTCTTTTTCTTTCTTCACTTTTTCATCATCGGTGTCGGTCTTTTTCATTTTGACGCTGCTGAGTTTTGCCGCTTCGGAAGCGAGAAATGCGGCGCCGCCTTGCAGGCCGATGAGCACGCCGCCGTCTTGCACCCAGCTCTTCAAGCGCGCCGTAGTTGTGCTGTCGATCTTCGAGCCGTAACTCGACCAACTGTTCGGAAAAACGATCACCGAATATTTTTTGAGCATCGCGGATTTCAATTGTTCGCAAGAGAGCGTCGTGAACGCGCGGCCAAGCTGTCTATCAAACAAAAACCAAACGGCGCCAAACGAATTATCATCAACCATCTCGTCAGCGATAACGGCGATTTGCGGAGGCTTCAAATAACGAACGTTACTCGATCCGAGGTCGATGCCTTTTTCCGTTTGGCCGCCATCAGCGATAGCAAAGCGAACATGATGGCGCGCGGCCAGGCTCTTCACCATCGCTGCCAAAGAATCCGGATTGCCGTTTTCCGCGACCGGGATGATGATCGTGCCGCGCAGGTAATCCTTGTTCGAAAGCGTGAACGGCTTTTGACTTGTATAAACACGATAGCCTTTGTCCATTAAAGTAAACACAGCGGCTGGCGCGCCGGATTGTTCCCACGGCAAAATATAGGCATAGCGCGCTTGACGCTCAATGCTCGCAGCCGACATCGGCGCAGCTTCCAAAATTTTGGTAGCCACTTGCGGGCGATTCGACAACGTGTAAGTTTCCAAATCGAACGCAGCAGGAAAACACCACGCCGTGATGTCAAAGAAAAAAGTGTCTAATAACGCGGGCTGCCGATCAAACAACGCTTCGACAAGGCGGCTACCTGCTTGTTGTGTGTGTACAAGAAAACTTCCTGCGGGAAATTTCATGTCGCGTGGCTTGCCGCTGAAATAAGACGTCGCGCCTCGTATGTTCAGCTCTACATCGGCCTGCAACACTTCGATGCCCTGATCGAGCAGGAGCTGCATGGCGCGGGAGGTTTTTGCTTCGTCACGTCCGAGGGAAATAACATACGTCTGCACTGGATTGCGCGCGGCAGCTTCGTATCCCTCTTTCCAGAAGCGATGAAAATCTTCCAGACGGCGTTTGCGATATTTCTGCGTGGTTTCAAGCGAAGCCATCGATGCGGTGAAATGATGCGCGATGCGATCGCGCAAGCTCAAGATCGTCCCGTCTTCTTTTTCGACGTGCAAACCGCCGTCAGCATGGCCGCCTTGCTCGTAGGTCATGCCAATGGCGCCGTTGAGGCTCGGCCAGGAATCACCGTAGCCGGGATAAAAAAGATCAAAATCTTCTTCGGTATAATAAAACCATCCACGCGCATCGAACGCCGCAGCATTTCCTTGTCCGTAAATTTTTCCCCACTCGGCAACTTGTTTTGGAAACGCCGAATGAATTGGCCCATGCGCCGGAAAAAAGAAATAGCTGCTGTTGTAGCCCATTTCATGAAAATCGACGAAGCCCTGCGGATACCATTTGCGATAGGCCTTTATGCGCGCCTGACTCTCGATTTGCGTGAGCCACGTCCAATCGCGATTGAGATCGAAATAATAATGATTGGTGCGGCCACCCGGCCACGGCTCTTGGTGCTCGCGCGATTGCGGATCGACAACTTTCATGCGGCCAGTCACTGAATTAAACCAACTCACATAGCGTTCGCGGCCATCGGGGTTCAACATCGGATCGATGATGATGATCAAATCACGCAACAACGCTTCGGTTTTTTCATCGGTGCCGGCGGCGAGCTGATAGGCAGTCTGCATCGCGGCTTCGGAAGAAGAGGGCTCGTTGCCGTGCACGTTGTAGCTCAGCCAAAAAAACGCCGGCGACGAATCGATGATCTTCGAGGTTTTGCTTGCGTCTTTCCACTCCGCCGGTTGGCGCAATACGGCGAGATTTTTTTGAATCTCTTCGAGCCGCGATATATTGCTTTCGCTGCTGATGATCAACAAAATGAGTTGGCGGCCTTCGTTGGTTTCACCATAGGTCTCCAATCGCACGCGCGGAGATTTTTGCGCCAGGTGGTCGGCATAATCCACGACCCGGTGGTGCATGGTATAACGCTCGCCGAGCTGGTAGCCGAGAAACTCCGCCGGCGGGGACACGGCAGCGTTAAAGTTTCTGCTCTCGTAATAAAAAATATCCGGGCTTGGCTGACTGTGCGCTGTTGAGATAAAAATTGTAACGAAGAAAAGAACATGTACTATGCGCTTGGCGATCATTCAAACTCCATGAATATAATCCACATCTGTTTCGCTCGCGAACCACCCGAAAAAACGCAAAAGGCATCATCTTCTTTTCGTGTTCTTTCGCGTGTTTCGCGGGAAAAAAGCTCAAATCAGATTTCCTCGTTAATACGAATATACAATTGCTTCTTCAGGCCATCGACCCAGGCCGCGAATTCACGCTCGCGTTTGTTGTAAAGCGCCAGCTCATGGATTTGTTCGTAATCTTCTGTGAGCGACATCGGGCGCGGGTCGCGCTTGCCGTCGAGCCGTAGAATGTGATAGCCAAATTGCGTTTTCACCGGCTCGGAGATTTCGTTGACCTTGAGCGCTTCTATTGCCTGGCGGAACGCCGGCAATTGCAATTGATCGACCTCGAACCAGCCAAGATCGCCGCCGTTGGGGCTGCTGGTTTTATCTTGCGAGTATTGTTTGGCGGCATCGGCGAAGGCACTTTTGCCGGCGAGAATCTCATCTCGAACATTTTTCGCTTTTTGCACGACCGCGGCTTCATCGTCGGATGTGGTCGTCAGGCGAATGAGAATGTGCCGAGCGTTGATCTTTTCGCCGCGACGATCGATGAGCTGTATGATGTGCAACCCGAATTGTGTTTTGACCACGCCGGAAATTTCGCCGGGCTTCAGCGCAAAGGCCGCTTCTTCGAATTCCTTCACAAAATCGCCGCGCTGGATGAAGCCCAATTCTCCGCCCTTTTCGGTCGAGCCCGGATCTTGCGAAAACTTTTTGGCAAGGGACGCAAAGTCTTCTCCGCCTTGAACCAAAACGAGCAACGAGTCGATGAGCGCGCGCGCTTTCTTTTGCGCCTCGTCGCCGGCTTCGATGGTAAACAAGACGTGGCTGAGCTTGACCGAGGCTTTCAATCTCGGCAGGCTGTCTTTCCGGGCATTGTAAAACTCCTCGACCTCACGCTTGGAAATTCGAATCTCTCGAACCTTTCTGGTTTGCAAGGTTTCCACCAACAGGCGGTCGGCGATTTCCTGGCGCAGCGTGCGGCGAATTTTGCGCACCGGCTGGCCGAAGTATTCTTCCAGCTTCTCTTCGGAGCCAAGCTGTTGCACCATGCGGCTGATCTGCTCGTCGAGCGTTTGGTCGACCTGTCGATCATCGACGGTAATGCTGTCTTCCTTTGCCTTGGTGAGCAGGACTTTTTGAACGACCAGATTCTCCAGCGTGTTGCGCCGCAGCTCTTCGAATTTTGTCTGTTCTTTGGTTGGATTGATGCCGATCTGAACCGCGAGCTGGCGAGTGTATTGCAATAGCTCGCTGGAAAGAATGATGTTGTTATCGACAACGGCAGCGACCTGGTCGAGCACTTGCTGGGCGCGCGCGGCAGGAGACAAAATCGCCGCCGCGAAAAATATGACGGCGCTAATTCTCTTGTTCATTCCTTTGCCCTTCCATGAAAGTTTTATTTCTGCCTTCTTCCGGCAAACAGAGAATCGATCGAAACATTGTCCAGCATCGTCAGATTGGTTTCGACGATGGTGTTGGTTTTCAAATCGCTCAACAACTGGCGGTAGCGTATCTGGCGTTTTTCCACTTCCAGCTTGGCGATGATTTGCGCGCGCACCTGGGCAAGCTCGCGTATGGTGTCCTTGGGAAAACGATTGATGATCTTAAACACATGATACCCCACGTCAGACTGAACCGGCCGCGAGACCGTGCTGACCGGCAGCCGAAAAATCTGCGCGGCGATTTCCGGCGAGGTTTCATCTTCGGAAAGATAAGCTCCCCAAGAGGCGGTATCGCTGCCGGCATCGACCAGTTTTCGCGCCGATTCGATAAAATCATTGCCCGAGATCACCATGTTGTAAAGCGAATCCGCCAGCGGCGGCGAGGCGCACTGCGCATGCAACACTTGAATCTCCGGCGACGAGCGCACGAAGCTGTTGCGATTGGTCACATAATAATCTTGAATTTCTTCGTCCGTGATCGTCAGCGGCTTGTCCAGCTCTTGATCGAGCAGGGCATTGGCAACGAGATCGACTTCCAGCTTGCGCAATTCGCGTTGAATATCGATCTGCGAATCGAGCTGCCGGCGCTTGGCTTCTTGATAAAGAATTTGGGAGTTGATCCATCGCCCAATGAAGTCTTGCAAATCTTCGCGCGTGATTTGCGAACGCATCGCCGGCGGAATTTCGCCAATCAATTCGTCGAGCGTCAGCCGTTCGTCTCCCACGCGAACGATCACTTGCTGTTCGATGCCAGACTGTTGGCACGCGATAGTCAACGCGCCAAGCCCGGCAAGAATAGCGAGGAGGCAAATAATAAAAAAGCTCTTGAAGAAAATTAATTTCATGAACCGGCGCTGCCTTTCTTTTTGTTACTCGAATTTACAAAACGATTTCAATCCCGTTTCATTTTTTGCATCTCATCTGCTTCCACGGCCGTGGGGCGCGCTTCAATACGAGCCGTCATTAACGATTGAAGAAAACCTTCGGCCAGCGAAAGCGCTTCCGCGCGATCGGAAAACGCCAAGCGAAAACCGATGCCGCGATCTTGCAAAAATTCAAAGGGCGCGGTCGCATGTCGAACCATTGAACCGAGCCATTTATTGAACTGTTCCCGCCGGCCGTTGGTCGATTCATCCGCAAAATAGCCGAGCATGACCTTCTCGCCGATGTGCAGGGAGCGCAGCCCGGCGCGCGCGCCGAGCAAACGCAGCTTGACCATCGCCATCAATCCCGCTGCGGCATCGGGCAAGCGGCCAAAGCGATCGCGCAGCTCGTCGCCGATGCGATTGACGTCCTCAACGGTTTTCGCTTCGGCCAAGCGACGATAGATGTTGACGCGCTCTGCCGGCATCTCGACAAAGTCGTCGGGCAAGTACGCGTCGCCATCATAATCCACTTTGCATTCCGGAAGTTTTTCTTCCACCGCGACGGCGAGGAGATTTTCTTCGCGCCGCACTTCGTTCACGGCTTCTTCGAGAATCTTGCAGTAAAGATCGAAGCCAAGCGAATCGATGAACCCGCTCTGCTCAGCGCCGAGCAAGCTGCCGGCGCCGCGAATCTCCAAATCGCGCATGGCGATTTGAAAGCCGCTGCCCAAATCGGTAAACTCTTCGATGGTTTGCAGGCGCTTCAAAGCGTCCGGCGTAAGATTCTTTATTGGAGGAATAACCAAATAGCAAAAAGCTTTTTGACTGCTTCTCCCAACGCGCCCGCGCAATTGATAAAGTTGAGACAGGCCGAAGCGGTCGGCGCGATTGACGATGATCGTGTTCACGTTCGGCAAATCGAGACCGGACTCGATGATCATCGTGCTGATCAGAACTTCGAATCGCCGCTCCAAGAAATTCAACATCACTTTTTCAAGTTCATGTTCATGCATTTGACCGTGGCCGATACTAAAACGAACTCCGGGAACTAATTGCTCGAGCATCTCGGCAACGCGATCAATCGATTGAACGCGATTGTGCACAAAGAAAACCTGGCCGCCGCGCTGCACTTCGCGGAGAATCGCTTGCTTGATCAGCTCGCGATCAAATTCCACTACTTCTGTGGCAATCGGCAAACGATCCCGCGGCGGCGTGTTGATCTGGGACATGTCGCGGAGATTCAAAAGCGACATGTGAAGCGTGCGAGGAATCGGCGTCGCAGAAAGCGTCAGCACATCGACATTGACGCGAAATTGTTTGAGGCGTTCTTTGCTCCGCACGCCGAAGAGCTGTTCTTCATCCACAATCAAAAGGCCAAGGTCTTTGAAATCGACATCCTTTGATAAGAGGCGGTGAGTTCCAATCACGATGTCAACTGAGCCTTCCTTCAATTTTTTGACAGTGGCCTTTTGTTCAGCCTTGCTGCGGAAGCGCGAAAGTAGCTCTATTTGCAAAGGATATGAGCGTAAGCGCTCGCGAAACGTATTAAAGTGTTGCTGAGCTAAGATTGTCGTCGGCACCAGCATCGCGACTTGCTTGCCATCTTGCACGGCTTTGAAAGCTGCGCGTACCGCCACTTCGGTTTTGCCGTAGCCGACATCGCCACAAATCAACCGATCCATCGGACGGGCTTTTTCCATATCTGCCTTAACTTCTACGGTCGCGCGACGCTGATCGGGCGTGTCTTCATAAGTAAATGCCGCTTCCATCTCGCGCTGCCAATGTGAGTCGGCAGAGAAGGCGATGCCCGGCTGAGATTGCCGCGCCGCATAAAGTGCGACAAGATCCTTGGCGATATTTTTGAGCTTGCTGCTGGTGCGGTGCTTGATCCTCTCCCATTCCGCTGAGCCGAGTTTGTTGATGTGCGGAACGAAGCCTTCGCGCGCGCTATATTTTTGGACGCGGTCCATTTTCTCGATCGGCACGAAGAGCTTGTCCTGCTCTTGATAGGCGATGGCCAGACATTCGCGCTCATGGCTGCGCACGCGAATGCGCTCGAGGCCTTGATAAATTCCAACACCGTGATCGATGTGTACGACAAAGTCGCCGCGCGACAGCGAGCGCAACTGCCGGCGGCTCAGACCCTCTGAAAAACGCCGGCCGCGACGCTGGCGACGAATGCGTCCATAAAATTCATGATCCGTGTAGACCGCCAGCCCGGCGCTCGACCACTGAAAACCTCCGGCGAGGTTTCCGGCAATAACGTGCAATTGAGGAAAATTAATTTTACTTTCTTCCAGCAAATCTTGCATACTTTCCGCGTGCGCCGATGATTCACAGAGAAAATAAACTTTTGCTTGAGGCGAAGACTTAAGAAAATTTTCCATGTCTTTGCCCAGTTGAATCAAACTCCCGGCCAATGGCGGCTGCGGTTGACTCGGAATTCTTATGAAGTCCTCACCTTGAGGAGACGAGAATTGTCTGAAATATATTTTCCCTTTCGCTGTGAATCGACCCTCAAACTCATTCCAAGCCGGAGACATTGAGCGATGATTGCCGTTGTCATTATTTTCTTGTTCAAGCCATTCAACATCGTCTCTTCCATCACTTCTCTCTGTATCATCAATTGCGCTCAACAACTTCTCATGTTGAAAAAAACAAACGACCATGTCTTGTGGCAGATAACCCAGCAGCGTTGTTGGCGTGGATGCTTTCGTCTCTGAAGAATCCGTTTCAGGATGTTGATGAAAGATAACGACCTCCACTAAGTCCCGGAGCGATCTTTGCGTTTGCGGATCAAACTCTCGGAGCGAGTCAATCTCCTGACCATAAAACTCGAGCCGGACCGGATTCGGTCTCGAAAATGGGTACAGATCAATAATGCCACCACGAACGCTGAAATCTCCCGGCGCCTCGACCATCGGTTGACGCTCAAAGCCCAGGTCAACCAGTCGTTCGATCAATTCTTCATAGCTGAACGTTCCGCCCCTTTTCAAATCAAGACGGTTTCTTTTCATCGAAGCAGCCGGCAGCAGTTCTGCGGACAAGCCATCAATTGAAGTCGAAATCACCAGTGGCTTGTCGAGGATCAAGCGCTCGAGGGTTTCGACTTGCTGAGACACGGAATGCCGGTCGCGTCCTCCCAGAGGCGTCTCTCTAACGGCTGGAAAAATGGAAAGATTATTGATGTGAATTTGCTGCGCCAAATCGTCGGCGAGATTCTGCGCTTCGTCATCATTCGCTGAAACGCAGAGAATCGTCCACTGCAGATTCTGGAAAAGATCAGCGACAAGAATCACCGGCAAGGAGCCAACGGCGCCCGTGACATGAATCGTCTTTCCTTTCTCCATCGAGTTGAGAAGAGATTTGTACTCGTCAGCTGCCGTGCAGGTTTTTAAAATATCGGTAAGCATTATCTTTGAAAAATTTCAAGTCCAGCGAAGAGTCAAGCTGCAATCGCATTTCTCACGAAACCATTCCCAAGCCTTAGCCGCTCGCGCGCCTTTTCTACATCGACGCCAGCAAGTATCATTACCAATGCGGTCTTGACATGACCATTGGCCAGATTCAATGTTGCCTCGGCCAGATTATAGCCAACCCCGGTCGCCAACATCACGATCCGCTTTGAACGTTCTTCGAGCTTTTCTGAAGTCATTTTCAAATCGACCATGAGATTCTGATAAACCTTCCCGAGTTGGATCATGACGGCAGTAGTGAGCATATTCAAAACCAGCTTGGTTGCCGTGCCGGCCTTCATTCTCGTTGAACCCATAATAACTTCGGGCCCGACAATCGGGCAGATGGCGACATCAACCTCGACCGGCAATCTTTCGAGTGGATTGCAGAAAACAAAGATAACCTTCGCTCCGAGATCCTTTGCTTTGGCTATTGCACCGAGCACATAAGGTGTCCGCTGGCTGGCAGCAATCCCGCACAAGACATCGCTTGCAGAAAACCCATGATCAATCAAATCCTGAGCGCCATTATCGGCAATATCTTCCGCCCCTTCTTGGCTCCGAAGCAATGCTTTGTACCCACCGGCAATTATTCCCTGCACAAGGTCGGGCTCTGTTCCAAAAGTTGACGGACACTCAGACGCATCTAATACGCCAAGACGACCACTGGTTCCGGCGCCAACGTAGAACAACCGGCCTCCCGCTTTGATCGCTGCAACAATCAGATCAACAGCCTCGGCTATATGGCTAATCTCCTGCGCAACAGCACCGGCAACAGATTGATCTTCATCGTTGATGAGCTGCAATATCTCGACGGTCGATTTCTGGTCTATATCAATTGTGCGAGGATTGCGCGCCTCGGTAATCAAATCTTTGATCTCTTCAAATACAACCTGCGACATCTTTCACAAGCTCCCTACTTTTTCACGATGCTAATCACAAAACGCGACTTCTCGCTGTTGAGCCAAGATGGAAAAGGAGTCGTTGAAATCTCCAAAACGTCGGGCGCTTGAGCAGCTAAATCAATTTCATTCCGATCTTCGCCCTTGATGGATAAAAGCCTTCCTCCGGCGGGAATGAACTTCGATGTCCATTTCCATAAACTGGTTAAATCGGCAACGGCTCTCGCCGTAACCAGAAGCTGTGCCGGAATCTCGTCGCGGCTGAGATTTTCTATTCTTTTATCCAACACCCAATAATCGTGCAGAGACAGACTTACGCCGACATTTCTCAAAAAGCTCACTTTTTTGCCATTAGATTCTACCAGAGTCAATCTCAAATCCGGGCGCAGGATTTTGATTGGCACAGCCGGAAAACCACTGCCACTGCCAATGTCCATCACTGAGCAGGAAGGCGGCGGGGCGGCAATGATCAGTAAGCCGACAGATTCCGCAACGTGGCGACTGACTATCCTCTCTTGATCTCCGTGCGAGATTAAGTTGAAAGAGCGATTCCATTTTAAGAGAAGCTCGACATAGCCGAACATCTGCTTAAGCTGTGCATCATCAAAAGCCAGATTATTGCTTTTTGCCAATTGCTGGAGCTTGGATAACTCGGACACAAGTTTTGGCAGAATACCAGCTTTTGAAAGGTTATTCGATACTGGCTGTTTCACGTGAAACGCCGTAGGTTTTTTTCCTTAAATAAACCATCAGGGCAGTAATGTCTGCCGGGGAAACGCCAGAAATCCGCGCCGCTTGCCCAATTGAAATCGGACGAAATCGCGAAAGCTTTTCGCGCGCCTCGGCAGACAGCGCATTCATTTCTTGATATTCAATGTCCGGCGGTATCTTCTTTTCTTCCAGCCTTTGGAATCTCTCAATTGCCTCTTGCTCGCGCTTGATGAAGCCTTCATATTTTATCTCGATCTCGACTTGCTGAGCTATCTGTCGCCAGAATGAATTGGCTTCTCGTTTCAATATCTCCACATCTGCCAGTTCGGCTAAATCAGCTAATTCAATCTCCGGCCTGCGCAAAAGCTTGGCGAGTGACTCATGCTGCGATATTGGCGCGCCGCCCTTTTTGTTCAAAACTTGATTTGCCTTGTCAGGATCGATGAAAATCTTTTTGAGCCTTTCAATGCTCTCGGCAATCGCCGCTCGCTTCTGCTTCAAAACTTCGTGTTGGCCTGAATCAATCAAGCCAAGCTCGTGACCGAAATCCATCAGACGAAGGTCGGCGTTATCTTGTCTGAGCACCAAGCGATACTCGGCGCGTGAAGTAAACATTCGATAAGGCTCCTGCGTGCCCTTTGTCACCAAGTCGTCGATCAGCACACCGATATATGCCTCGCTACGCGCAAGGATGAATGGCTCTTCGCCGCGAATTTTTCTCGCGGCGTTGGCTCCAGCATGAAATCCCTGGACGGCCGCTTCCTCATAACCTGTCGTTCCGCAGATTTGACCAGCGAGATAAAGATTAGAAGTGCTCTTCGCCTCAAATGTTGGCAACAACTGGGTCGGAGGAAAATAATCATACTCGACAGCATAACCCGTGCGCGTGACGTGGACTTTCTCCAGACCTTTTATGGTTCGAATCGCGGCGAGCTGAACTTCTTCGGGAAGGCTGGTTGAAAAACCGTTGACGTAAACCTCCGTCGTGTCTCTGCCTTCCGGCTCCAGAAAAATCTGATGTCGTTCTTTGTCTGCAAAGCGAAATATTTTATCCTCAATTGAAGGGCAGTAGCGAGGGCCACGTCCGGTTATTCTTCCAGTAAACATCGGGGAGCGGTCAAGACCGGTTTTTAGAATTTCATGCGTTTCGGAATTAGTGTAAGTCAAATAGCACGGCATCTGATCTACAACCAGCTCTTCATGGCGAAACGAGAAAGGTGGTGGCGGATAATCTCCGGGTTGAATCTCAGTCTGATCAAAATCAATCGTGCGGCCATCGATGCGCGGCGGCGTTCCGGTTTTCAGGCGGGCGGTTTCAAAGCCGAGCGACATCATACACTCGGTCATTCCTTTGGCGGCAAATTCTCCTGAACGACCAGCCTCGTAATGCGTCTCGCCGATGTGAATGACTCCATTTAGAAAAGTGCCTGCAGTTAGAATCACCGCGCGGGCATTGATCGTTGCACCGGAAAGCGTGCGAATTCCTGAAACTGCTTTTCCATCGTGAAGAAGAGACACCGCCATGTCTTGGCGGATGTCAAGTCCGTTCTGCTGCTCACAGGCTTTGCGAATCCGCGCCGCGTACTTGGCGCGGTCAGCCTGCGCGCGCGGCGACCAGACCGCAGGGCCCTTCGAGCGATTCAGCATTCTGAATTGAATGCCCGCGTCATCGATGGCAACTCCCATTTCTCCGCCCAGCGCATCAAGCTCGCGAACGAGCTGCCCCTTCGCCAATCCACCGATGGCCGGATTGCAGCTCATCTGTCCGATGGTAAATATATTCATCGTCAGAAGCATGGTTCGACAACCCATCCTTGCGGCGGCAAGGGCGGCTTCGGTGCCGGCATGACCGGCGCCAACCACGATAATGTCATATTGAGGATTCATGGCTCACTGCTTGTTTCACGTGAAACGACGGCTTACTTCCCAATACAAAAATTGGCAAACAGCTCGTCGAGAATCTGATCATTGGTAATTTCACCAACCAAACCGGCAAGCTCATCGGCGGCCGCGCGAACATCCCGAGAGATGAATTCCCCGGAAAGCATGTCGATAGAGGATTGTTGAGCAAGCCGAATGAATTCCAGGGCTTTTTCCAATGCATCTTTCTGGCGAAGATTTGAAATAAAGACTTCTTTTTGTTCTGCCGAAAAATACTGCTTGGCAATTTTAGAAATCAGCTCTTGCAGACGATCAACGCCTTGCTTTTTCAAAGCAGAGATGCTAATCTCGGCCTCTGCCGGCAATGAGGCTAGACTGTTCTTTTGATCAAGATCGATCTTGTTTTTGACGATTATTATTTTCTTCCGCGTTTCGACTTCGGAAGCAGAGCTACATTCTTTGTAAATCTCCTCGTCAAGATCATCGTATGGCCTTGCAGCATCAAGCACGAAAAGCAAAATGTCGGCGTCTTGAATTCTTCTTCTTGTTCGGATTATCCCCTCGTTTTCAATTTCTTCCTGCGAATGGCGAATGCCCGCAGTATCAATAAAGCGAAAACGCATGTCGCCGATCTGCACGGCTTCTTCGATAAAATCCCGTGTGGTGCCCGGTTGTGCACTGACGATGGCTCGCTCGCTGCCGACAATTGCATTCAACAAGCTCGATTTGCCGACGTTCGGCTTGCCGACAATCGCGACCCGCAAACCGCGTCGCAGTCCTCTCCCCTTTTCATAGGTTGAAAGAAGCTGTGTTATATTTCCTGTAATCTCGGTCAGCCGTTCATTTATTTCCTGGCGATCTGCAAAGCGGACATCTTCCTCGGCGAAGTCAAGCTCAAGCTCCAACAGCGCGGCGATCTTGATCAATTGCTCGCGCAGCCGTTTTATTTTTGAAGAAAGCTCGCCGTCAAGCCGGCGCAGCGCATTGTCGGCCGCCGCCGGCGATTCAGCCACGATTAAATCATGAACGGCCTCGGCTTGAAGAAGATCCATCTTGCCGTTCTCCACGGCGCGGCGCGTGAACTCTCCAGCTACGGCCAGCCGACAACCAGAACGAACGAGCGCCGAAATGATTCTATTGGAAATTACCTCGCCACCATGGCAATGAATCTCTACGACATCTTCACCGGTGTAAGAATTCGGGCCGGGGAAAAAAATGATCAGTGCCCGATCAAGAAGCGATTCATCTTGAAGCCTGCGCAGATAGACTCTGCGTGGCTCAAAATTCTCTTGTTCATCTTTATGTAAAATTTTTCCTGCGCACTCGAAAGCTCTACTGCCGCTTATTCGAAGAACGTTGATCGCCCCAACTCCCGAAGGAGACGCCAGGGCTACGATTGTTTCGGTGCTCATGTTCATATAAAAAACAAACCCCGCCGAGGCTGGGCAGGGTTTGAGCAAGTTCAGCGCTTTGATCTGCCGCGCGCCAAGGCCTGATTGAAGCTCAGCTTTTTCCAGCGCTGGGTTTTGGTCGTCGGTTTCTTCTTAAGCTCTAATGGCTTTGTGTTGGTGAAGTACTTCTGTTGAATTATGCTCATTACATTGAATAGAGAATAATACAAAGTTAGCCCCGAGGGAAACCCATAAAACATGAAAGTGAAAATCACCGGCATCAAATAGAGCATGAATTTTTGTTTGGGATCGGTGATCGTCATTTGCTGTTGAACAAACATCGTCAGTCCCATGAACAATGGCAGGATGTTTATCGGAATGCCGCCGGGCAACTGATAAATCGTATCGGACACCGAAAGATCTTTTATCCACAAAATAAATGGCGCCAGGCGCAACTCAATTGCGGAACTGAAAACCATAAACAGGGCGAACAGCAACGGCATCTGCAATACCGTCGGCAAACAGCCGCCGAGAGGATTCACCCCGTGCTCGCTGTAAAGCTTCATCGTCTCTTGATTCAGCTTTTGGGGATCCTTCGAATACTTCTCTCGCAACTCCGCAATCTTCGGTTGCAAGAGCTGCATCTCTTTCATTGACCGCGTGCTGCGCTGCGTTAGCGGGGTGAGAATTATCTTTATCAACACCGAAAAGATGACGATCACGAATCCATAGTTCGGAATATACTTGTACATAAAGTTGAAGACAACGAGAGACAAAACGCTGAATGGCTCGACGACCCATTTCCATCCCAGGTCCATCATTCGGTGCAAATCAACTTCATATGATTTAAGAATGCTGTACTTCAAAGGGCCGACAAAAATCTTGAAGTGATGGCCTTCACTGCCTTCGCGATAAAATGGCATTGACAAAGAATAGGAGTATTGCTTGATCACATTGCCATCTTCGTCTGGCGTCGTCCGCCCCTCCATGCTGAGGCCGTTGCCGCTCGTGCCTTGAGGTATGATTGCGGTGGCAAAATATTTTGTGCGCACTGCGATCCATGTTGTAATCCAATCATCGCGTCGTTCGGAAATTTGGGGATCGCTGCCGACATCGAACTTTTCCAAATCCTTGTTGACGAGAGCGTAAACTTTTGCATGTCCCATGTCATCGCCGATCTTTTGCTCAGTGCCAAGAAGTGGGCTTTGCCATTTCAGAGCATAAGAATACGCGTTGGTCAAAGATCGAATATTCTCAAATTCCACCTTCAGTTCAATATCATATCTATCGGCCTTAAACTCATATGTTTTTTTGATTTGCTGGCCATCGCGAAGTCGGTGTGTAAATGAGATTTTTCTGTTTTGCTGGCCCTCTATACTTGCGCTGCTGCCGGAAACAAAAAACATGAGTCGCGAAGTGTCAAGCGTATCCTGCTCAATCGGCAAGAGGATGCTTGGGCTACCATGCGAATCAGAAAAAACCGTGGCCGGCTCCTGAGTCTTCGTCAGATACTCCTTCAGCTCGACGCGATTAATGACGCCACCACGATTCGACAACTGCGCGCGATACAGTGGCGTGTCAATGATAATCTGCTCTTCTCTAATTGAGTCGGTTCCGGCAAATGATCCGATGATCGACGGCGTCGTTTTTTCAAAAGACGCATCCCTCTGCGCGCCCGCCCTTTGCTCTTTTTGCGTGGGCGGCTCTTTTCTCTCCGGCGTTGTTGTTTCAGGAGATGTCGGGCGAGGTGGTTCGCCGTTAAAAAGAAGGCGTTGATAAAGATCGGTGTTGACTAATAAAAGAATGAGGCCAATGAGCACGAAAGCCAAAACTGTCTTACGATCAAATTCCATGATTTTTCTTGCGCCTTAATCATTTGGTACAGGGTCAATACCACCGGCATGCCAGGGGTGACATTTGAAAATTCTTTTGACAAAAAGGATGGCGCCTTTGAAAGCACCGAATCGCTGAATAGCAATATATGCATACTCGGAGCACGAAGGGTAGAAGCGGCATCTTGGTGGAAAAAGAGGAGAGATGTAGTCTCTATAGATGCGGACGAGCTTAAGGAGAATCGCTGCCATGCTTTGCTACTTTCAACGCCATTTCGGCTATTTCACTTTGCAACGACTCAAAGTCACAGGTTGCCACGCCGCGCTTGCCGATGAACATGTAATACATCTCTCGTGGAAATCTGTCCTTTAGCGGGCGATATGCTTCTCGCACTCTTCTCTTAATCTTGTTTCTTTCAACCGATCCCGAACACCCTCGTGCAACCGCGATAGCAACTTTTCGTCCCGACACTCTATTGAGAAAAACGAGATTTAGATTCTTGCCTCTAATTGTTTTTCCTTGGTGATAGAGCTGTTGGATTTGCTCGCGGTTTTTGAGTCGCTCGTTTTTGCCTAAGCCTGGCACGACTTACCGATCGCTAACTGTTAAGCTTTTTCTTCCCTTGGCGCGACGCCGCTTCAGCACAACGCGACCGTCTTTGGTTTTCATTCGCTCGCGAAATCCGTGCTTGTTCTTTTTCTTTCGGTTGTGCGGTTGAAATGTTCTTTTCATTTTGTGTTCCTTGAAAGCTAGGTTCGCAAATAATCTTTTAGTTACAGAGCAAAAAAATATCCATTAAAGCGCCAAAAGTCAAGCTCTTTTTCAAAATGGTGCATTTGAACCAACTTTTGTCTTGACATTCCTGAGACATTTCCTAAATTTGCCGGAGCCGAAAAAATATTATCCACGTGGAAAGAATGTGGATAACTTCCCTCTTCATTCTTTGTCCTTACTTACTTTCGCTTCCAAAGCGCAAAAGCTGTTTTGGAAAATGGCTGCCGGGGAAGGATGGTTTGGTTTTGTTTTTCATAGCTCTTGCTGTGGATTCTGTTTTTGTGCTCTTTGCATGATTTTTTCATAGAAATTTTGAAACTTCTTTTTTTGGTATTACTTCTGCTGTTCTAGGAAAAGGTGGATATCGTGTTAGCAACTTCGAAAGGATGGACAACATGACGCTGAGCGCAGAGCAGGCCTGGTCCCAATGCTTGGGACTGATTAAGGAAAACATCAACGAGCAAAGCTTTATCACCTGGTTCAAACCGACGTCGGCGCTGTGTTTGGACAATCATCAGCTAACTATTCGTGTTCCGAATCATTTCATATACGAGTGGATCGAGGGTCATTACGCGGATCTCATTCGGCGCGCGATAGCCCAAGTGCTCGGAGAATCGGGCCGCGTGCAATATTCCACGAGCGAAGAAAAAATCGACCCGGAGGAAAACGCGACGCCCGTGGTGGCGGCGAGCACGAAGATCGCCGCGGACATGATCACAAACTTGAGCCCGAATTATAATTTTGAAAACTTCGTCGAAGGCAGCAGCAATCAATTTGCTAAGGCGGCGGCCCTGGCGGTTGGCGAGGCCCCGGGAAAAACGTCTTTCAATCCCTTGGTCATCTACGGCGGCGTCGGCTTGGGGAAGACGCATTTGATTCAGGCAATAGGAAATTTTTCTCTGCAGTTGCCCGAAATGCGGCGGGTGCTTTACGTCTCCAGCGAAAAATTTACCATCGAGTTTATCAGCTCAATCCAAAATAATCGCAGCACCGAATTCAGCGCGATCTATCGCAATGTTGACATCCTCTTGGTGGACGATATTCAGTTCTTCTCCAATAAAGAAAGAACGCAGGAGGAGTTTTTTCACACCTTCAATACTCTTCATCAGAAGGGAAAACAGATCGTGCTCTCGTGCGACCGGCCGCCAAAGGATATTGCCGGCATCGAAGAGCGCCTGCTTTCTCGTTTTCAATGGGGCTTGGTCGTCGATATTCAACCGCCGGATCTCGAAACGCGCATCGCCATTCTCCAGCGTAAAGCCGAAGAAAACAAAATCGATCTGCCATACGATGTGATCCAGCTCGTCGCTTATAACGTGACGAGCAACATTCGAGAGCTGGAGGGATGTTTGATTCGCCTGCTCGCGTACTCTTCGCTGAGCAGCAAAGACGTGAGCGTCGAGTTGGCCAGGCACGTGCTGAAAGATCAGTTCGCAACCAAACCGCGCAACGTCAGCATCGAAGACATCCAAAAAATCGTCTGCGAGTATTTCTCGATTCCGGACGATCTCCTGCGCGCCAAAACGCGCAAAAAGGAAATTGCGCTGGCTCGGCAAATTGCCATGTACGTGGCAAAGAAGACCACGACCAGCTCGCTGAAAACCATCGGGCTACATTTCGGCGGACGCGATCATTCAACCGTCATTCATGCCATTGATACGATCGAGAATTTGATGAAAAAAGATTCGCGCTGCCGGGACGATGTGCAGAATATTTTGCAGAAACACAATCTTCAGGCATTTTGATTTGTCATCGTTTTTTCTCTCGCTAAAATTTAGGCCCGCATGAGGGCCTTGGGCGTTTGTCTAAGACCGCGAATATGTTATCCACATCGTTCTGTTGGTAGCATGTGAGTTGCGGTTAGGTTGTTGTGAATAACTCATACCGAAAGGATGATTCTAACGCCGCGCATCGAATTATTCACAAACTATTGACTGGGTTTTCACAATGCTCGATCCGATGACGGAAAGTAAAAAAGCATTAATTCATCGGAATCTATTTCGGCGAGACCTTTTATTCAAGCGCTTTCCACATATCCACACCATCTACTACAAATTGTTCTTGTAAAAGATTTATTCTTTCTCTATCTTTATCAAAGTTTTTTGGAGAGTACCATGAAATTTGGAACGAACAAAGCCGATTTTTATCAATCCCTCCAACGCATCATTGGCGTCATTCCATCAAAGACGACGATTCCGATTCTTGGCAATATTCTCTGCAACGTGGAACCCGGATTGTTGCGTCTAACCGGAACAGATCTCGAAGTTTCTATTGTCACGACCTTGCAAGTCAATAGCAGCGCAAGCGGAAGCTTTACGCTTCCAGCAAAAAAAACATATGACATTATTCGTGAGCTTCCGGAAGTTCCGCTTGAAGTCGATGTGCAAGATAATTTCCGTGTCACGATTTCTTCCGACAAGGGCAAATATACTTTGAGCGGCGAATCCAGCGATGAGTATCCGCAAATCTCGCCGGGGCAAACCGAAAGCACTTTCAGCTATCCCCTCGGCCGCCTGCTGCGGATGATTGAAAAAACGGCGTTCGCCGTGAGTTTGGACGAGCTGCGAACCACGCTGATGGGGATGTTGCTCGAGCTGCGAGAGCGGGAACTTCGCACCGTGGCAACCGACGGCCATCGTTTGGTCAGAATTAGCGATCAAACTTTTGTGAATAAAGACCGGCCGGCTCAAGTCATTATTCCAACCAAAGCGCTCCACTTGTTGGCGCGCACCAGCGAGCAGCAGCAGAACGTCGATATCGCGATTGGCGAAAATCACATCGTTTTCAAAACCCAGCACACGACGATTTTCAGCAAACTTATCAACGGCCAATTTCCAACTTACGAAC
>Ga0247727_10002102_pt1 | contig 46115 bp, 32 predicted proteins | sample WisWelCaveWW1625_FD_202498 | JGI IMG/M metagenome (GOLD analysis project Ga0247727, IMG submission 202498) | Biofilm microbial communities from Wishing Well Cave, Virginia, United States - WW16-25 | ecosystem: Environmental > Aquatic > Deep subsurface > Groundwater > Cave microbial mat | place...
GCAGCGCGCGATTGCCGCGCTTGACCAGCGGTCCGTCGGTGCGATCGACGCGATCGCTCTGATAGCGCGACGGGTACAAGCCGGCGCGGCCCGTGATCGCGCGGCCGTTCAAGTAAAACCGAATTGAGAAAACAAAGGGGACGCAGCTCGATTCAGCCTGGAGAAAACAAAGGGGACGCAGCTCGATTCAGCCTGGTTTCCGGAAGAGATTGACGACCTCTGTAGGCATCCTTCCGGCCGGCTCTGGGCCGGCAGCGTGGGGATCTACCGGTGCGTGTTCACCGTCGAAGGCCATGCGTCCCCGACGAGCTAACAGGAACCCAACCATGACGAGCATCTTCCTCTCCTACGGGCGAGGTGATGACGTCGATCCGTTCCATCCAGCAACGTCCTTCGTTGCCCGGCTGCACCGGGATCTCACGGCCCGCGGTTTCGAGGATTGGTTTGACCGCATGGCGATGCCGTCGCGCGGGCTGACGTTGCACCAGGAGATTCAGGACGCGGTCGCCGCCGGCGAGCGGTTGGTCCTCGTCGTCGGGCCAAAAGCCGCCCTGTCGGATTACGTGCAGCAGGAATGGCAGTTCGCGATCCAGGCCGACAAGGCGGTCACCCCGATCCTGCGGCAAGGCGATTATCCCTTGGTCCCCGATGAGCTGAAGCTGCTCCACTGCCAGGATTTCCGGGACGACACCCCGTACGCCTTTCATTTCGAGACCCTCGTCCGGCAGTTGCGCGAGCACTTCAGATCGAACCGATCGTCAGCAAGATTCGCAGCCTGCTGAAGTGACACGATTCACTTCCTTGGGTAGACTGAGAGAATCGGTCCTCGGCGGCAGGGTAAAGGAGATGGAAATGGCCACGCCCCTTGAACAGCTCGAAGCGATGCGAAAAGTGTCCGACAACTGGGACGGCTACGGCGGAGCGGCCCCGCGTCCGGAGTTGATCGACGCGGCCATCGCGTTCTTCCGGGAGTTACGCGGCGCGCCCAGTTTGTCTCCTCCTTATCTGACGCCGACGCGAACCGGAGGAGTCCTCTTTGCCTGGGAACAAGGCCCCCATCAGTTGGAGGTCGAGGTCAATTCTCCCGTCCAGGGGGAGTATCTCTACCTGAACCGAGAAACGGGAGAGAGCGCCACCGGGACGGTCCTATTCCAGCAGAACAATGGCCAGCCCCCTTTCGCCTTGACCGCCATCATGTCGGCCCTGCCCGCGGTCACGGTTTGACGCCCTGGGGTGACCATGAACGACACAGCCATTCCGGACGACGAGATTCTCCTCAGGCACATCCCCGGAGGCGAACCCTGGCAGGCAGCAGGTCCGCGAATCACCAGCGTGAACTTTCAACTCCGACCGGAGCGCGGGGAAACAGGCGTCTCCGTGACGCGGTTGTCCGTGACGCCACCAAGACGGTTACTGGAACTGGTCGGCGGAAGTTCGGCGAAAGGTTCACGAGTCGCCGGGGCAAAGGCGTGGGACGTCCGACGACTTGGTCTGCAAGTTGTCCCGAGACCGCTGCCTCAGGATTCCGGACATTGCGAGATTCAATCCTCCACGTCGAGCCTCGAATCCAGGCTCACTCGGCGAGAACTCGCCAACCTCTTTCAGTTCATCGAGGACGACTCTGGCCCCTCGTCGGAAGATAGTGCTTCGGTTTCCTGAACGCCGATCGTGAACGAGATTCGCGGTCTGCCGAACTGATACGGGACCACAGCAATGCCAGCATCTTTCTCTCCTAGGCGCGCGGCGATGACGTCGATCTGTTCGACCCGGCAACGTCCTTCGTTGCCCGGCTGCACCGGGATCTCACGGCCCACGGTTTCGAGGTTTGGTTTGACCGCATCGCGATGCCGTCGCGCGGGCTGACGTTTCACCAGGAAATAGAGGACGCGGTCGCCGCGCGCGAGCGGTTGGTGCTGGTCGTCGGGCCAAAAGCCGCCCGGTCGGATTACGTGCGGCAGGAATGGCAGTTCGCGCTCCAGGCCGACAAGGCGGTCACCCCGATCCTGCGGCAAGCGATTATCCCTTGGTCGCCGATGAGCTGAGGATGCTCCACTGCGATGATTACCGGGACGACGCCCAGTATGCCTTTCATCTTTCCCCATTCTTTCCCCCCTGCCAGAATTCTTATTCTGGCAAAGTGCAGATCAGTCGGGCCAACAACTCGGGCGTTCAATACCCTTTTTGCTTGTCGACAACACCGAGCAATGGCTCGCCGGCGGCGAAGCGGCGGAGGTTTTCGCGGTACATGAGCCACATGCGTTCGTCGCGAGGCTCGGAGCGGGAGGCGATGTGGGGGGTGATGATGACGTTCGGCATTTTCCAGAGTTCATGGCCCGGCGGCAGCGGCTCCGGTTCGGTCACGTCGAGACCGGCCCCGGCGATCTGTTTGTTCTTGAGTGCGTAGACCAGGGCGTCGGTGTCGGTGAGTCTGCCCCGCGAGACGGCGATGTAAAATGCGGACGGCTTCATGGCGGCAAAGGCGTCGGCGTTGAACATCTTTTCGGTTTCGGCGGTGAGTGGGGCACAGTTAATCACCGCGTCGGCCTTGGGCAGAAGCGATTTCAGTTCGGCGGATGTGCCCAAGTGGTGAACGAACTTGGGCCGGTCGGTCACCTTGGGGTCCGTCGCAATCACCTTCACGCCGAATGCACTCGCGCGGCGGGCGACTTCGGTGCCGATACCGCCGAGGCCCACGACCAGAATGGTCTTGCCTTGCAGTTCGATGAATTGCGATTCGTTGAAATCGCGCGGCGGCCCCCATCGCGATTCCGTGATTTGATGCGGAATCTGCCAACGCAACCCGCGCGTGAAAGCCAGCAGCATGGCCAGGGCGTGGTCGCCGATCTCCGGCGCGTAGACTTTTTGCGTGTTCGTGAGCACGACATCGCTCTTCGCCAAGTCCGGGATGGTCACGTAGTTTTCGACGCCTGCCGATAGCACTTGAATCCACCGCAGCTTCTTGCCGGCCTTCACTATATCGGCCGTGCAAAAGCCGATGACGCCGTCGACATCGGCCGCAAGCTGAGCGGCCTCGGCCGCGTTTCGCGCGACGACGAGTTCGACGTTCGGAGCCACCGCCTTGAGCGCCGCCAGTTTTGCTGGAGCGTGGTTGCCGACAATGACCTTCTTCGGCGCCGTCCAACCGGGCGTGTCTTTGGTCGGTGACGGCCCGGCTGTGATTGCCAGATCGCGAATGAGAACCGCTGGGGTCACTCGGCCGGTCAGCTCGTTGTACACCTGCGTTATGTTGGGAATCTGAGCTGTGGCCTTTTTGCCGGTCCATTGCTCGTACCAGGGGATTTCGATCGAGGATTTGATCTGATCCAGCGACTTGCCGGCGGCGATTCCTATTCCCACCTGTTCGCGCAATTGAACGAACCACGTTTTCTGAGTTTCGAGTAGTTCCCTTCCGGCGAGCGGACCGTGGCCGGGTGCGACGGTCTTGACGTCCAATTCCTGAAGCGATTCCAGCACCTTGATCCAGTTTTCGCTGTCGCCGTCGCCCATGTAGTTGAATGCTCCGTTCACGCATGCGTCGCCGGTGAACAGAATTTTCTCGTTGGGCAGATACGCCATCGCGTCGCCGGGCGTGTGGGCCTGGCCGTAGTGCAACAGCACCACGCGATGCCTGCCGTCGCTGAATTCCATACTCGAATCAAACCCGATTGTTGCATCCTTCCACTTCGCTCCGGCTACCTGGCGGCGAGCCAACTCGTTGTTAGACTCAGCTTGTCCTTTGTAACCGGCCGGGTTTTTCAATCGTTGATCGCGAATGCAGAGCGTCTGAGCGACTCCGGTCGCGCCCAGGTCAACATAGACACCGTTGCCGAACGAATGATCGCCGTGGTAGTGCGTATCGAATACGTACCGAATCGGCTTGTTCGTGGTCTTTCGCACCTCGTCGACGACGATCTTGGCCGATAGCGGGAATCCCGCGTCCAGCACGAGCACGTAATCGTCGAAGACGACCCAGCCGGTGTTGCAGCCTAAGAACTCCGGTTCGGTTTGGGTTTCCATGAAATAAACGCCGTCGGCAAGCTTCGTCACCTTGCCACCGTCCGCCGTAACCGAACCGGATACGAAACAAAATCCGATCACGACCAGCGCCGTCAGTTTTTTCATGAGTCGATCTCCTTGAAGGCCGTATGAGTTACCGTAAGCTATACCGCCCGGCCGGGCTCAAATCCAGTAACATTTTGGATTCCAGAGCACAGCAAGTTCAGGCCGGGCGATTCGGCCACGACTGGACTAGCGGCCGGATACTGGACACCATTGTGCCCCTTTGGTAAGAGAACAAGTCAGCAACGACGTAAGGAGTGACACGGCGTGCCAAAAATCACACCATTCTTGTGGTTCGATGGTAGGGCCGAAGAGGCGATGAGTTTTTACGTCTCGGTGTTCAAGAACTCGAAGATCGTCAGCATCCATCGTTATGGTGACGCCGGGCCCGGCCCAAAGGGCTCGGTCATGACGGCGACATTCCAAATCGAAGGACAACAATTCGCGGCGCTGAACGGTGGGCCCATGTTCACTTTTTCGCCCGCCATTTCGTCCTTCGTGAACTGCGAGACGCAGGAAGAAGTGGACGAGCTGTGGGAGAAACTCTCCGCAGGGGGAGAAATACAGCGATGCAGCTGGCTCAAGGACAAATTCGGCGTGTCCTGGCAGATCATTCCCGCCGCGCTTGGCCAGATGATGCAAGACAAAGACCCAGAGAAATCGAAAAGGGTCATGCAGACCATGCTCAAAATGGAAAAGATTGACATTCGGGCACTCAGGCAGGCGTACGAGCAACTATGCTTCGCAAGTGGCGGGTGTCAATCGTCTTTGGGTTGATGGGGCCAATGATTCGGTCTTGTTTCATTCAAAGAGGAGAGCACCAATGAACGCAGAACCGCAGAAAGAACATCAGTGGCTGAGCAAACTTATCGGCGAGTTTACGTTCGAGTCCGAGTGCAGTATGGGGCCGGATCAGCCGCCGATGAAGGCGGCCGGCACCGAGATCGTGCGGTCGCTCGGCGGCCTATGGACCATCGCCGAAGGAGAATGCGGAGCGGCGGTTGAATGCAGCGAGGGCGCAGGCGGCTGGAAGTCGATCATGACGCTCGGTTTTGATCCCGCGACCAAGCGGTTCGTCGGCACGTTCGTCGCCACGATGATGACCCACTTGTGGACTTACAACGGCTCGCTCGATGCAGCCGAACGTGTGCTCACGCTGGACACGATCGGACCCAACTTCACCGACGGGTCGTTGATCAAGTACCAGGACCTCATCGAAATCCACAGCGACGATTACCGCACGCTCTCGTCGCAGACGATCGGAAGCGACGGCCAATGGCATAAGTTCATGACAGCCCACTACCGGCGAAAGAAGTAACGCAATTGCCGACGCATTTCAATTTCACGGGTCGGCCGAATTGTGGACGCTCATCGGCGAGCCCTCGACGGAGATCGATCTTCAAACTCAGGAGCACAATGCATGGCGGCTAAGCTGAAGATCAAAGCGAAGACCATCGACGATTACCTCGCCGCCGTAAGCGATGACCAGCGAGCCGTGCTTGAAAAGCTTCGCAAGACCATCAAGGCTGCGGCACCGAAGGCGGAAGAAAGCATCAGCTACGGGCTGGCCGCGTTCCGATTGGATGGAAAGCCGCTCGTCGCCTTCGGCGCGTCCGCGAGCCACTGTGCGTTTTACCCCATGAGCGGAAACACAGTGGAAGATCACAAGGACGAACTCAAGCACTACGAGACCAGCAAGGGCACAATCCGATTCCACACGGACAAGCCGCTCCCGGCGGCTTTGGTGCGAAAGCTGGTAAATGCTCGGATCGCGGAAAACGCGGGGCAACGCGGAAAATCAAAACAGCGAGTCAAAGAGCCTCGCATGGCCCCCAAAAAACGCGTCGCTCAATCTGAACCGACAAGTTCGCAGAGCGACCCGGCCGTCATCGAGTTCCTGCGTGAGCTGGATCATCCGCTGAAGCGGGAAATCGAGGCCGTCCGCCAGGTCATTCTTGGCGTCAGCCCAGAAATCCGCGAGGGGATCAAATGGAACTCGCCCAGCTTTCGCACGACGGAGTACTTCGCGACGCTCAACCTGCGAGCCAGAGAAGGAGAGGACCGCGTTTGGCTTATCCTCCACATGGGAGCCAAGGCGAAGGACAACACGAAATCGTTGAAGATCGCTGACCCCGCGGGGCTGTTGGAGTGGTTGGCCAAGGACCGCTGTCTCACGACGTTTGCCGACGCAAAGGACATCCGAGCCAATCGGGCGGCGCTCGAGGCCATCATCCGCGAGTGGATCGAACAGATTTGATTCTCTCCGGTTGCTTCTACGTCACCGTTCCGAATACACCGCCACGGGGGCGAGCAGTCCTCCCGTGCCGAGTTCGTTGACGACTTCACGCGTGCAGAACAGGGCGATCGAGTTCTCGGCGTTGGGCTTCACCGCTGACGAAATGTCGAACGAAAATGGTTGGCAGTAGCCGCTGACAGAATCGACTTTGTCGCCTTTGTCGTTCGTGTACTCAAGGTGTTGCCCATTGACGTACACCTTCACTCGGCCGTCCGTTGAACCGATCCAGAGGAACGTCTTCTTGCCTGCGACAATCGCGGGCAGCTTCAATTTCATGCGATACCACGCGCTCCCCATGTAGTTGTGCAATCCCAGCGACGACCAGGTATCGACCACGCAATCGGTCGTCCGCCACGCGGCATCGTCAAGGGCGGGCTTGAAGTAGCCAAGCGACTCGCCTTGTTTGTCTTTGTCGGGTTGAAATTGCCACCGCTTCAGCGGCGCGGCGAGGGTGTCGAACTGGTTCGTGACGCGAGCGGCGTCCTTGTGAGTTGCGCCGTAAAATGCGTCGAAATAGCGGACGTTGACCGTGTTGTCACCGGTCCACGACATCTTAGCAAACGAGTATTGTGGTTCGTACTGCTTGCCGAGTTCGATGAGTCGCGAGCGATAGGCGGTGACTTGCTCGGCCAGGTTCGACCAGCGGCCATCGGCAAGATCGCGGCGTTGTTGCATGAACAATTCAAACGTCGCCAGCGAATCGTCGGCGAGCTTGACCCGCGCGGTTTCCACGTCGTTTGCACAGGCGGCGCGAGCGGCGTCCATGAGGCGTCGAGCATCCGTCAGCTTGTCGAGATTCCAGCGACGCAGATGTCCGAAGCCGCAGCCGGCGTATTCAGGGATGCTGACCCAGGTGTGGTCGATGTGCCGCCAATAGGCAGCCATCGTCGCCGCGGCGTGGCCGTACAGCCCCGCATTGATTTCATCAATGATCGCCGCCGGCTTCTGCGACGGGTCCCAAGCCATGCGCAGGCCGAGCCAATGGGCGTGCAGCGAAGTCTCAAAATTTGTCATCGTCTCCGGCTGCCAGTAGCGGCACGCGCCGCGTTCATAGATGTAAGGGATGTCGTGACCCCACTTGGTAAGCATCGGGTTCGGCGACGAGACCTCGGCCAAATAGTAGCCATAGAAATAGTAGCTCGTGGCCGGCACAACCTTGCCCCAGCCTTCGACGAGATGCCGCAACGATTCGTTGTTCGGTTCGCCTGGATCGTTCATCGGGTGGGCGCGGCTGAACGTGATCGGGGCGATCTCCGGCACAATTGCCGGGTGCGGTTTTTCGCGCAGCGGCGGCCGCGTGTAATCGACATACGCCAGCACGCCGAACTTCACGTCCGGATACTTCGCAGTGACCGCCGTCGCCACGCGATTGCACAGCACCATGAGCCGGTCGGCCTTGGCGACCGTTTGCAGTGCCGGATCGAAATCGCCCGCGTCGAACTTGGTGTCGTCCGATTCATCCCACGTCGCTCCGTCATCGGGCGACAGCGACAACGATTTCGTCTCCGGGTTCTTCGCCAAATTGTCCAGCAGATTCTTCGTGATCGCTTCGGCCACCAGCGGGTGAGTCCATTTCACCCAGTGCGGATGCGGCTTGCCGCCGATGATCGCCCGGATTTCGGGGTGTTGTTCGCGCAGCTCCTTCGGCACGGCGAATTCGAGCGCGTGCCCGGCCGACAGCTCCATGCCTCCCATGCGGTTTCGCCGAGCATAGTCGTTGTCGCAGTACCAGATTCCTCGAAAGATCGTGTAAGGACCGGTCGAGACGTCCTGGTCCTTCAGCGAGATCGATTTCGCCATCGGCAACACCTCGCCCATCGAACTCGGCAGGAACCAGCGGCAACCCAACTGATCGAGTAGCGTGTAAATTGCGTAGCTCGTCGCCAGATCGCTTTCGCCGATCAGTCCAACGGCGTTGTTGCCGACGACGATCCGCAGCCCCTGGTGATACTCGATCTTCTTCGCCGGCGGCCCGAACTTCGCCGCAGCCAGTTCGCCAACCAGAATTGCCACTCGCGAGTCGCCCGCTTTCGGGGCTCCTACCTCGATCGGCAGCTTGGCCCCCGAAATGCGTTCGATGACGCCGACGAAGTCTCGCACCGATTCCCGCAATCGCCGCCGATTGTCCTCCGGTTTGAGCGACCGCCAGACCGACGCCGGCTCCGGGTTCTTGGCCGCGTCATCCCAGACCCGCTCGGAAACAAACACTGCCGCCCGCGGCCGCCCGTCGGCCACGAGCGTTGTGTCGGCTCGGAGTGACGAGAATTCAGCCAAACACGAGAAAGAAACGACAACGATCTGCAAAATCGAGGTTGATCGGAGCATGATTGGCGTCTCGTCAGATGGAAGTAGTAAACAGGTCGGCGCGGCAACGAGTGAGGGCTTGATTCGTCAGCAACGGCAAGTTCTCATGGTTCGCAAATGTCCGGCAGCCAGATTTCAGGTAACCATAATACCAAAGGAAAACCTCCATGCCGCGGAAGACAAATCGCAATCGCAAGAGTCCAGCCACAAAGAGCCCGCAGCGACAGCTTGGCGATCAAGTCGAGGACGTTATTGCGGCGCTGAAGCACAATGCCACGAAAAAAGTTCGCGACGGCATGGCGCGGTACGGGCTGCCTTCGGACAAAGCGTCCGGCGTGCCGGTGGGCACGATGCAAAAACTGGCTAAGCGCCTGGGACGAAACCACGAACTCGCCGTCGCACTTTGGAAAACTGGCTGGTACGAGGCCCGCATGATGGCGGCGTTCCTCGACGAGCCGGCGAAAGTCACGTCAACACAGATGGACAACTGGTGCCGAGACTTCGACAACTGGGGCATCTGCGACACAGTGTGCTTTGCGCTGTTCGATCGCACGCCGCACGCTTGGCACAAAGTCGAGCAGTGGTCGTGGCGGCGCGAAGAGTTCGTCAAGCGTGCGGCCTTTGCGCTGCTGTGGAGTCTCTCGGTACACGACAAACGGGCTAAGTAGACCCGCTTTGAAGATTGGGCTGGCGAGCGGGGGGCGTCAGCCCCCTGATTCTCGCGGAATCCCGATATATCAGGGGGCTGACGCCCCCCGCTCGCCGGCATACTTTCTCATGCCGGTCTACTTAGCGACGAGCCGTTTGTTAAGGGCCTGGTACTCGTAGAGCGTGCCGCCACCGATGACCGGCACTTCGTCAAAAAGGCCGTGAACATGGCCTTGCGTGCGGTCGGCAAACGGAACCCTTCGCTTCACGCGACCGCGCTGGAGGTTGCGATGCGTCTTTCGCAGTCGAAGGAGCCTGCTTTCCGCTGGATCGGCAAAGAGGCATTGCGCGAGTTGTCGAGTCCGAAAGTCAACTCGCGGATGGCTCGCCGAGCCAAGGCGTAGGGTGGGTCGAGTCTTCGAGCCCCACCATAGTTTTCCTAAGGATAATGGTGGGGCTCGAAGTGTCGACCCTAGCCACCTGCCCGTGTCGCGAAAATCATCAATAGTGCGGGGCACCATTCCAGTTTGCGAATGGCGTTTTCAACGACTTCGTGGCCTGAGCCTCGCGCGGGTCAGGTTGCTCTGCCCGCTTGGCGTCGTCGTCCAGCCGAAATCGACCTGCAGTTGAATCGAATCGGAGATACGGGCCATTTTCAACCATCCAATCGCGCCAAAACGCGAGAGTCTCCTCCGTTGCGTCGCTCTGGATCCTGGATCGTTCGTCATCCAATGAAACGATCCAGAAATAAATGTGTGCAAAGATCTGAAAGGCGTCGTCGGAGTAGGTGTCGTCGGAAAAGGGGTCCAATTCAAAAGCCTTCGAAAGTGCTTGAGAAGGGTCCGTCCAGCCTTGCCACAGAAGCCAATGGGCCATTGGCTCAACGATCGCAGGTCGTGTTTCAATTTCGCGAGCCATGACCCGGGCCTTCATATCGTCTCGTTCGTTCTCGGGGTGTCCGCCCGATAGAAAAACGCCGTGTTCCATCATCCACAAGTCGAGCCACTGCTCGCCTCGATTGAACCGTTGCTATGCGGCCCAGAGCTTGGTTTCGCGCCCCGGTTCTGTTTCGAGCCGCTTCATCCACAGCTCGACCTCGTCACTCGATCGCGCTGCTGCAAGTTTGCGGCAGTACCACCAGGCTTCAATCTCGAACCGATTCACCAGGATCGCACGGCCGGCAACGATAAACGCGCCCGCGAATCCGGCACACATCAGAATCCAAAACAGGCGTCGGCGAAGCGGCATGGTCACTCCACAGCCGCCGGGTCACGGCGTCGCTTCGTGTAGGCGTTTGAGGTGGTTCTTTTCGTACTTAAGCCATGCGGCCAGCCGTTGACGCAGGCGTTTGCAGATTTCGGGATGCTTGGAGGCAACGTCCGTCTGCTCTTCGGGATCGTCTAGCAGATGATAAAGATCATCCAGACCGGCCGAGGCGTTGTAGACATATTTCCAATTTCCCTCGCGAACGCCGAACAGATAGTCGCTGTTTGCCGCGTAAAAATAGGCGCGGGGCGGCCGGTTGGGGTCGAACAGACTGTGGCCTTGCCACGAGTCGGGCGCGACAAATCCGAGGCAGTCGAGAATGGTTGGGTTGAGATCGACTTGGCTGCCAATTGTCGCTGAGCGCCGGCCGTCGGTAAAGGCTCGCGGGTTCCAGAGAATGAACGGAACTTTCACGTTTTCTTCGTAGAGCTGGCCGCCGTGACCGAACGTGTCGTGCGGGTGCCCAAACGCCTCGCCATGGTCACCGGTGATCACGACGAGCGTGTCGTTGGCCAGTCCCCGTTCGCGCAGGCCATCCAGCAAGCGGCCAATCTGGCGATCAGTCTCGTGAAGCACGTTTAGGTAAAGGCCGAGACTGTAGGTATCGCCCGGCGGTTCGTTGCCCTGGAAGAAATCGATTTCCGGTTCCGGCACGAGCGTGTACGGATGGTGTGCCTGGATCGTCCAGGCCAACGCAAAGAACGGTCGCTCACGATCCTGATCGATCCACTTGAGCACGCCGTCGACGAGACAGCGGTCTTCTACCCCCCACGAAAAATAATTTCGCTCCTTGGTGCCGGGCTCGCCGCAGCCGAGATTGTGGTAGTCCCACAGGTCGTCGAAACCACGACCGGTCAGAAACTCGCGCTGGTTTGTGTATTCCAGATCGCCGTTGTGGATGAAGGAAGTGCGGTAACCCCGCGAGCGGAGCACGTCGGCGAGCGACGTGCCGGGCAGATTCGGATGTTCCACAGTGTATTCGCGCCAGGTCATGCCCGGGTAGATTGCCAAGTTGATGGCGACTTCGGCATTCGCCGTGAGGCCGACGAGGCAGTAGAAGTTATCGAACACCAGGGCGTGGGCAGCCTCGGCGGCAAGTCGCGGCGTCACGCCGTAGGGCCCGCCGTAGACGCTCAGGTACTGAGTCGAGGTCGATTCGAGCACGAGCAGGATGACGTTGCGCGGCGGTTGTTCCAACCTAAGGGTTGGCTGACCGCCGCCAGGCCGTTCGCCCACTGTTACAAAATCCGCGAGGTCTTCCGGCGGAAACGCATCCGACAATTCGACCGTACCGGCCGAAAAAAACTCGGTTAATAGCGAGCTGGCGAGGGTCCAATGCGGGTTTTTGACAATGCCGCGATCATTGCGATCGCCCCAAGTCGAACCGCGTGCGTATCGCGAGAATGCAACGAAGGCGATCATGGCCACGACGGCCAGCGCCTGGCCAATCCGGAACGCGCGAGTCCGCCGCGGCTGCACGAATCGATGGGTCACCCACGTCACCAGGAGAAACAACAGGGGCGTTCCCGCGACAGCGGCCACGGTTGTGAAATTCACAAACGCGCCGACCGACGATCGCATGTTCTTGATGTCGTCGGCGAGGTAGATTAGCCGGTAGGTCAACGGAGACTGCAAGTAGGAAAAAATTTGAACGCTGACGATCGCGTAGATCACAGCAATCAGACTGAATACCACTAGCACAACCCAGAGAGTTCGCTCCAAGCGCGGGCGGTTCGTGCAAAGTTGCAGGCCAAACTGGCCGACGAGTCCGAACAGAAAGGCAAACACGACGTCGGAGTGGGATATCATCGTCAAGTCCTGGGCAAACTCGACCAGCGACTCGCCGTCGAAACCTGGCACTCCGAGGTGGGCGGCCTTGGCACCCACCATCACGATGGCCAGCCAGAAGGCAATCCAGAATGTCGTGCGATGCCGAGTCGGCCGTTGCTCGACCAGCAAAGTTCCATTTCCAGCCACGTCTGGCGGTGCCGCAATGGCCTGATTTTTCTCCGTGGTCGTTACCAGTTCAGCCATGACCGTCTTAACTCCTGTTTCGGCTCTTCCCGGCCTGCGCTGCAAAGTCCCCGTTCGCCCCGTGGGCAGCACGAATCGCGGCGAATGCCTGCGGAACGTCCGCATAACCAATCAACTGAATCTGCTCGTCGGCCATTACCTCACGCACGCGCGGGTCGCACAAAGTGGCCATTTCATATTCGCGGTCGCGGTGATATACGCACTCAAAGTCGGGATCGAAATAGCCGGGATGGCAACCGAGTTCCGTCACGCCGTGCGGGATTTCATTGCGAAGGATCCTCTCGAGGACCTCAAAGCTCACGTATTCTGGATTTGAGACCCCGTATTCCCATTGGGCATAAAAACCGCCGACCGAGAATACGTCGCAGTAGTCTCGTAACGGCAAACCGTGCTTTTCGGCGAGCGACTGAAAGAACGGTGCTCGGTCCGGGTGGCGGTGTACGTGCTGGTGCGAATCAATATGGGTAGGCAGCCGGCCCATCAGATCCACGAATTTATCGAACTGTCGGTGCAGTTCGTCATGGCAAATCTGTGGATCGTCGAACTCCACAAGCCGCTGGGCCTCGTTCGTAAAGTTCACGTGGAGGCCAATGCTCAAATTCGGCAAATCGGCCGCCATGCGAACAGCCTCTTCGGTTGCGCCGGTGTTCACAATGAGTCCCGTGCTGGTGAGCACGCCGCGCGTGTGGGCCTCGGCGATACCTCGGTTGATACCGCGGCTGTATCCGAAATCGTCGGCGTTGAAAATGAGGAATTTCATGGCCTACAGACTAATGTCTTCCATGAATTTTTTGCAGACACGTTCGCACTCGAAGAATTCGACGGCCACATTTCGCGCGGCCCGGCAGGCTTTTGCGTAATCCGATTCGATCTTGTCCACGGCCGCCAGGATCTCGTCCATCGTGCGAAAACCGAACATGCCCTCGCCGCAGGGAATGTACTTGGAAAAAGCGGTGTCTTGTGCGATCACCGGCTTGCCGCTCGAAAGGAAACAGATGTCGCGCTCGCTGAACCAACCGCTGGCGAGCCTGACGTTTTGGTCCTTGGCACAAGTGTACTCGGCCCGAGCACCTTTGAAATAGCTCTGATAGCCCCACGGTTCGAGCGACATTTGGAACGGACTGTCCAGGTGCCAGCCGTAGCCTCGAAGTAGTTCGCGGTCCGACTCCTCGTCGATGTTCATGCACAACTCGAAATTGAGCTTGGGCCGCCGCCCCGGCAGGTCGATGAACTTCAGAAACTCGTGGTGCTTGCTCCAGTAGTACACCTCTCCGTTGTACAGGGCGTCGCGGCCCTTCTGCTTCCAGTTGCCCGAGGTCGTGTAGTATTTGCAATTCGGATCGAACGTGAACGGCCAGAGGTCCAAGTCGATGGGCTGTCGCGTCTTGAAGTACTTGAACGGGCCGAGCGGCACGCCGCAGTCCGGTTCGCCGTAGTTTTCGCCGTAGGTGACGAACGTGTCGTGAACCGAATAGACTTCAAGCGTCCCGGCGTTGCCGCCGGCAATTTCGAGTTGTGCCCCGACCGGGTCGGTCTCGACGATCACGCGGCGGCGGGCCTTCAACTGGTCTTCGTTGCGAGCCAACGCCGCGGCCCCGCAAATGTTCAGCAATGCATCGCAGCCGCGATATAGCTCGCGCAACTGCGACAGACTCAACCCGTAACATTCATCGACGCTACGATAGAGCGGGCGATAGGCCCATTGGTCCTTCAGGCCGATTCTCGCCATGAGCCGATCAATGTAGTCGATCGTGTACGACGGGTCCGTCGTGGCCGTGTTGATCCGCGGGTCATAGGGCCAATCCAGATCATCTTCGACGTAGTAAACCCGGTGTCCGAGCTTGTGAAGGCCGCGGAGCCAATTGATGTACAGCCACGTCTGGCCGCCGAACGGGCAACGGCCCATCATGCCAAGGACAACCAGTGTTTTGGGGTTTTGTGCCATCCGGCGAAGTGCTCCGATTAGGCGAGCAAGGGTTCTTCTTCCACCAGGCTTCCGGCACTGTGTCGCTGCCACAGCCGATAGTAAGCACCAAGCCGGGCGAGCAGTTCTTCGTGTGTGCCATTCTCGATGATCGCGCCGTCTTCGAGCACGACGATGCGATCGGCCATGCGAGCGGTGCTGAGCCGGTGAGCGATCACGATCGCGGTCGAGCCCGCCAGCAGTTGCTCGATGTTCCGCCAGACGAACGATTCGGTCTTCAGGTCTAGCGAACTGGTAGGCTCGTCGAGAATCACGATCGGCGTTTCGCGCAGGAGTGCTCGCGCCAGCGCGAGCCGCTGACGCTGGCCGCCGGATAGCGTGACCCCGCCTTCGCCCAGCAGCGTGTCATATCCTTGCGGCAATTTCACAATGAATTCTTCCGCCTCGGCCCGGCAAGCGGCCTGGCGGATCGCTTCTGGAGTTGCGGTGACGTCGCCGAATGCAATATTCTCGGTCACCGTCGTGTGAAAGATGATCGGCTCCTGAAGCATCAGCGTCATCTGCTCGCGCAGCGATTGAACCGTCACGTCGCGTAGGTCGTGGCCGTCGATCAGCACGCGGCCTTGTTGCGGGTCAAAAAATCGCAAAACGAGGCTGGCCAACGTGCTCTTGCCGGCACCGGTGCGGCCGACCAATGCTACTTTTTCTCCTGGCACGATCGAGAGATCGACGTCGCGCAAGACCGGAATGCCGTCCACATAAGCGAAGCTCACGCGATCAAACTGGATTTCGCCACGCACAGCCGCGAGGGTTTTGGCACCGGGCTTGTCTCGGATATCCGGCTGCTTATCGAGCACTTCAAAGACGCGGTCCAGCCCCGCTCGCGCGGCGCCGATCTCGGCCAAATTGTGGCTCAGGTCTTGAATGGGTTTGTACATGGCGTACAAGTAGGCAATGAAAACCGTGAGGTCGCCGATCGTCAGTTGGCCCGTCATGACATGCCGCGCTCCCAACCACACCAAGCACGCAGTTCCCATCGCAAGCACGGTATCCACGACCCAACCGTAAACCGTTTCGGTGCTGTAGAGCCGCAAGCTCAAGGCCAAACTTCGTTCGCTTCGCCGGCGAAAATCGGCCGATAGGGAATCTTCTCGGCCGTACGCCTGAATCAACTTCACCGCGACGATCGTTCGCTCGGTACTCGAATACAACGCACTTTCCGCTTCGCGCGAAGCGGTCGCGTGACCGTGGATCTTGCGGCTCAACCGCGCGATCGCCAAATACAGCGGCGGGCAGACGAACAGCGTGATCAGTGCCAGCGACCAGTCGATGCCCAGCATCAGCCCAAACATCGCCGACAGCGAAATAGCCGCACAGACAACCGGCAACAGACCGTTCATGACCATCGACTGGATGGAAAACGTGTCCGACATCACGCGAAACAGGAGGTCACCGGTTTCCTGGCGATGATGAAATTTGAGCGACAGCTTTTGCAGGTGCGAGTAGATTTGCGTCCGCAGGTCGTTGACCATGCGCTGGCCGACGTCGATGGTGATGTAGTTGGACCAGAGCGTACACCCGCCATTCAAAATCGCCACGACCACAATGGCCCCAGCGGCAATCGTCAACAGGGCAAGCGGTCCGGCCCAACCGAGCACCGGCTGAAGAATCGCGGGGAAATTTTGCTGCGCGAACGCCGCACCACACTGCGGACAGTGATTGCCACCAAGCACATGGTCCAGGACAATCTTGAGCGGCCACGGCTTGATCAATTCAAAGCCGATCCCTAACAGCATCAAACCAACGCCGCCCGCTAGACGCGCACGATGAGGTTTCAGGTAGCCAAGTACCCGCCGCACGATGGTTCCAAAGCCGAGTGCTCGCTGTTCCATGAAGACTCTAGACGGTCACGGGAGTGTCGGGCATGACGGGTGGCGATGCGATCGTGGCTGGTTGTAACGCCGGAATTGATTCGGCCGGGAGGCCGGGCACAAGTGTGTTCGTGGCTGTCGGGGTCAGCGCGGCCGGAACCGCCGACCCAGGCACCGCAGCCGCCGGCTGCTCGACTGGCACTGACACCGGCTGCGGCACGTTGGTAGACGGCGCCGGGGTCGGACTGTGCAACAGGTCCGGATCACCGACCACCGTCAAACCAAGCTGTTCGGCGACATGAAGCACACTCGCCATTACCGTTCGGTTAAGCTGCCCCCACAACACTCGAAGCCGCGAGTAGATCACAAGAAACACAGGGATTAGTGCTAGTTCCCAACGATGGTCCGTAACCCAATTCTTCATCATCTCCCACGGCCGCGTAATGATGTAATCGCCACTTGCCTCGGGGGGCAGGTTTGAGAAGAAGCCCAGCACGAGCACGTACCAAAGCAGGAACACCACGGCGTTGTAAAACAAGGTAGCCCGCATTCGCAGGCGGACGCGAGTCAGCAGCCGGCCCCCGCCGTGGCAATCGGTTGCGGTGGTCAGGTTGATCTTGCACCAGCGGTCGCCGTAAAAAGTCACATCCAACGGCTGCCACCCCGGATCGACTTGAATGTTCCAGCGATTCTTCTTGGCGAGCGCGACCAAGCCCTCCAGCAATTGCTCGCGTCCGACACCGTTTTCGCTCCACAGGTCGATGTGTCGGCGACTCAAGAGTCGGCCGGCGCGGACTTCCCATCCGCGGCGAAGCCCTCGCAGCTTTTCCGGAATGCGAATCGTCTTGAACCTCATGCGGTATCGGGCAAAGCCACGCTCCACGGGCTGAGCAATGTGCATGGCGGCAATGAGCAACCGCGACCACCAGCGTCGCTGATGTACCGGCGGCCGCGCCTGGCCGGCCACCCAGAAACTGACAAACGCGGTCGTGCCCAACATCAAGAACGGAATCAGCCACAGCGGGTTGCTTAGTTGCGAGGCCACGGTCGCGGAAAATGTCTTGTCCCAAGCTTCCCACAATTGCTCGGCCGTCTTAATGCGATCTGGAACCACAATCGTTGTGGGGTGAAATACCGTGGCCGCGCCGAGCAAAAGAAAAATCGTCAGCCACCATTCGAGACTGAGGCAGAGCAGGGGCCACCAGACGCGCGGCGGGCTATACAGCGTCTGGAACATGCCCGCGGCGAATCGGCCAAAGTGAACGATCGGCCTGCCCACGTTCAACCCAAGTCCCGCACGCGTATAGATCCTGCCCGCCCAGATAGACTCGGAGCGGAACCCGCGAAATTTTTCGGGGTGCTTCCGCTTCAAGAGCGCCTCGGCCTCGCCGTAGCCGATCTGTTGCTTCAAGTACAACTTCACCGTGCGGCGGCGATGGTGCCAAACCATGGCGGCTGGATTGTAGGCGATTCGTTCCCCTTCGTTTTGCAATCGCCAGCACACGTCCACATCGTCGCCCGCCGTCGTGAAGACCGGGTCGAAACCGCCGATTGCACGCAGCCGCTCGGCCCAAAAGGCCATGTTGCAGCCGGGGATGTGCTCGGCAATCTGGTCATTGATCAACACGTGGGCAGGTGTTCCCGGACTCGCCGAAACACATGCCGCCACCGGGCCGTCGTTGGTCGGCAGCAGATTCGGCCCGCCGACTGCCGACGCATCGACATCCAACAGTCTGGCCACGAGATAGTAGAGCCAATCTTCATCCGCGAGACAGTCGGAATCTGTGTATGCAATGATCTCGCCCGTGGCCAAATCCATGCCGACGTTGCGGGCGACGCTCAGTCCTTTATTCCGTTGGTAGTGGTAGCGGACGTTCGAGTACCGAAGCGCGATCTGGCGAGTGGAATCGGTCGAGCCGTCGTCTACGAGGATGACTTCGTAGTCGGGGTAATTCAGTTTGCCGAGCGATTGCAGGCAACCTTCTAGCGTGCTGGCCCCGTTGTAGGAACAAACCACGACAGACACTCGCGGATATCGTTCGAGCGCCGGCCGAGGATCGGCCCGCCAGCGCTCGGCCACGTGCGGCACAACGAGCTTCGGTGTCCGATCGCGCCGCACCAGGCCAAACGCCCAGTCGGTGATCTCGTGACCGTTCGTGAACCATTCGTCGGTGTAGGAAAAGATGCAGCTCCCGGCCAGACCGGCTCGAAAAACTTCCTCGAGGTGCATGGCCACCAGCTTCGCTTGTTCCTCCTCACCTTCGCGAATCGTATCGATGCCATACTCGCCGAGGAGCAGGGGCTTTTCGTCCGCCTGATTCTGCAACCGCTCGAGATATGCACGAAACTTCTCGCGACTGTGCAGATAGACGTTCATCGTGAAGAAGTCCACTGCCTGCGGTCGCAGATACTCAGTGGGGGGAAAGCTCGCGAACGTGACCAGGCCGTCGGGGTCTTCTTGCTTGGCGATGTCCACCAGCTCATCCAGATATCGCTCGACTTTCTTTGTCCCCAGCCAGCGGACGACGTCTGGGGGAATCTCGTTGGCCACGATGTAGGCGAGCACGGCCGGATGCCGCTTGCAACTTTTCACGTCGCGGCGGACCGCTTCGCGGCCGGACTTCATCACGCTCTTGTAATCGAGAAAGAGCCGATTCTTGGCGAACGGTGTGTCAACAAAAATCTTCATGCCGTGTTCGGCGGCCAGGTCGAGCAGCCATGCGGGCGGGGCGTGGTAGCTGCGAATTGTGTTCGCACCCATTCCGACAAGTTGCCGAAAACCCTGCTCCACTTGAGCCGGCTCCGGCAGCGGGTCACCCAGACTGTTCGGACGAAACGGACCGTACGTAACGCCCTTCACCCAAAACTTCTCAGCGCCGATGCGAAGGAATTTGCCGTCGGTCCTTACGCGATCGGTTGAGTTTGCGGGCGGCCATCGCTTGGGCACGGACTGAAGATGAATTAGACTCGCGCCGGGGACACCGGATTCTTGTACTTGAATGAGATTGGAATTCATGTTTGGCGAATCACATCCTGAAGACGCCGCCGCTGGAGATGCTGGGTATCCGATGTCGCCAAGGAAAGTGAACCACCCAGTTCGCAACCAATTGATTCTAGTCGTCGTCCGAAACGACTAGCGGGGAAATCAGAACGCTCGGAGCCTCCGTGCCGCATTGGAACAACTGGGTTAGCGCTACTCGGCAGACGGCAAACCGGAAGCCCAAACTCCTTGCTAGGCGGGTCGCCGGGTCTCGTGCAGGGCCGCACCATGGCCACCCCTCACGGGACCCGGTTAAGTCCCTAATGTTTTCGTGAAAAGAACCGCCCTTGTCAACGATATCTTTGTCTAATTCTGAACCCGCCGTAGCCCCCGGTAATTATCGACAAAACTGCGGCTTTTCGTGTCCCCAGTCGTTACAATACCTGCCCGCAATGTTTCAAGATTAGGTTCATTCCCTTTTTTGTTGGGAGTCCACATGAGTCCTTATCTCCTGGTTGCTGGCATCGGTGCGGTTATCGCTGTAGCCGGATTGATTCTTCGCAAGTCGTTCGTCGGCCAATTCTCCATTCCAACGTGGCTGGCGTCGGGCCTGGCCTGCTTTCTTCTGGGAGTCGGCGTCAGCGGCGGCACGTTGTACCAACTCGGATATCACTGGGAGCCGCAAGCGCCAGTGATCCAACAGATGGGTGGTTCGGCCCCGTCCATGAGCGGTATGGCAGGAGGCGGCGGAGCAGGTGGCGGCGGAATGGGCGGCGGCGGAATGGGCGGCGGCGGGATGGGCGGCGGCGGGATGGGTGGCGGCGGAATGGGCGGCGGTGGAGCGGGTGGAGGCAATCGGCCGGCGGTCACACCCGCCGCGATCACTTCACTAATTCGTAAGCTCGACTTGCTCGAACGTGGTGTTTCCATCCAACTGACCGCGGAACAGGCCGCGAAATTTCGCCACGAGTTGGAATCGCTCGAAGAGTCGAATGAGATATCCAACGAAACCGCTGAACTGAAAGTGAACGCACTCTTGGCGATTCTGACCGAAGAGCAAAGATCGGTTTGGGACTCCGTCGATCCATCACGGCGTGGCGGCGCGCCCGGTCGGGGCGGCTCAAGCTCCACCGCGGCCACATTGCAAAATCTGCCCGCCGAAATCACGAAATCTGCTGTCGCCTACGGCCTCAGCCAACAGCGGCCAAACCCAAACGCCAATCCCTTCAAGAACGAGGAGAATGAAAAGCTGCTCAAGAGCGTTCGCGACCGCCTGGCCGAGCGTTCTCGTTGACTCGCTTTTCCTCAACTCGAAATGCCAGAACTTGGAGCATCATGCAAATTAACCTGGTAACCATTCTGCTGGCACAAAGCGCATCCGGAAGCACCCAATCGGTGGTTTCGGGACTGACCTTTTACGTTTCAATCGCCGTCTTAGGCACCTTCGTGGCGATACTGGGATTGTTCCTTCGTAAGTCTGCCGCCGCACAAGGCAGCGTGGAAACAATTCCCGGCTGGCTGGCCGGTGGAATCTGTGGCGTGTTGATTGGCTTCGGCGTCGGCTGTGGCTTGATGCACTCACTCGGATACCGTTGGTCATCGCAGCCGGTAGTGATTCAGCAAGTCTCCGGCCCTCCGATGGGAGGCGTCATGGGCGGTCAAAGTGCTGCCAGTGCCCCGGCCAGTCCGCCTGGCCCCGGTGGCATGCCCGGTCGCGGCCCCGGCCCGCGCGGCAAGGCGGCCGAAAAGAAAGCCGACTCGCCCGCCGAGGAAAAAACTGAAGTGCCGAAGGAAGAAAACAAGAACTGACCGTTAGGTGCCGATCATCGTTGCTCCGGTAGTTCCACATGTCCGTTTGCCAATGCGACTGACAGATCCGGTGAAAAAGCGTAGCCGTCCGCCCAGTATCTTTTCTTGTCTCCGCGATAAAACTGAATGACGGCACCGGGCTCACGGAGATAGTATCCGACCCAGAATCGACGTTCTTTATTGCTCTTTAGCGTGACGATAAGGTCAACTTTCTCAGCCCAACCGCCGTGGTTCGGCGAAAACCACTTACGATTGTTGAGTGCCTGAATGATCGGACGCAGCGAGGCTGGATTGGTAATGGTCGTCTTGTCTATCCGAACAGATGCGACATTTTCAATTGAGAGTTTGGCAAGGAAATGGTGGTTGCGGACTTGGTGAAAGTAGCGAACGCCCATCAAGAGCCACATCACGAAGGCGAATCCGCAGAAGAATAGCCCGAGGCGCCTGCGTCCTTTGACGACGATGCCGATACCCACCACGAGGACGACCAGCGGGATGAGTAAGGGCATGAGTTCGAACAGAAACGACTCGTTACCAATCATGATGAGCGTACAGGCACCTAATGAGTGATGGTATTAGGAACAATTCCTAACGCCTGGCGGTATTCTAGCGGCCGGATTGGACTTCTGGCAAGCGTGGGGGTGGCAGAATCGAGCCGCTTGAGGGGTGTGCCTGCCGTCCTACTGGACGATGAAATCCCGTCGAGATGCCTTGTATGCCAACATTCGAGACTCAATTTCCATCCTCAAAGCTTTATATATCAATATGTAACGTCATTTAACCGGCATCGGAACTGTCTTGACCGCTTGTCTTACCATGTTTACCAGTCGGCGAGGCCGATTTACCAGTTTGGGATGGCAGTTGACCAGTCGCGGAGCTGCGTTGACCGATCTTGGAGGTTGGTTTACCGAGCAGGGATGGCCGTTGACCGGTCTGGGAGGGCTATTTTCCTGGTAAATCCTATTCTCCTACAGGTCAACGGACCTCAACTACAGGGAAATTGTCCTTGCCGGCAGGTCATCGAGGCTCAGTGGCTGGTCAAATAACAACGACAAGCGGGCAATATGTCTTGACTGGCGGTCAAATCGCCTCGCCGAGCGGTCAACGGAGATCGTCTGGCCGTCAAGAAACCTCGCTGGGCGGGAAAAGATGCGTGTCGAGTGGTCAACGGGTTTCGTCGACTGGTCAACAGACCTCGACCGGCGGTCAATGGTGTTTATCTGCTGGACTGGTCGATGTGCGGGGCGATCCATTGTCTTGGCCTTGCCTGCGATCTCCGTTCGAGTCGGCGACATGTCTGTTCAGACCGAATACACTGCGAAGTCGTCGTGATCGTGAGGCACGGCGCTGTGGCGGGGGGTGGTGGGGAATTTTCGTGCCTGTCGAGTTCGCCGGCCGCCGATCCTCAAGATGCCGTGCGCGCGGGGCGCGAAGCTTTCTTGACAATGGGACGGGACTGTAGCTAAGGTCTTGCTTGTAGCGGTTGTAGTGTTGCAAGCAGGACTCACGTCGCTCCCGGTCCTACGGCTTGTGACGGAGATTCCATGCCGGACCAATCAATCGACCCACGTGACGTCGAACGGACGCGACAATTCATTCGGCAGCTCGTCGCCGAGATCAACCAATTGTCGGGCGCGGATATTCCGCCGCAGCAGTTCTATGGCGAATTCTTACAGCGTGTGGTTCAAGCGGTGGCCGCGGTCGGCGGGGCCGTGTGGAGCCGCGAGGGGAATTCGCCGCCCCGGCTGCAACATCAAGTCAATTTCGCGATGTCCGGTCTGCTCGATGAGGCTGCCGGTGCCGGCGGGCACGTGCCGCTGCTGCTCAATTCGTTCGCCAACGGCCAGGCCAAATTGATCCCGCCGCAGAGCGGGGCAGGGGCCGGCGCCGATCGCGACGCGGGGGCCAACCAGAGCGACTGGTCGCTGCTGCTCGCCCCCATGCAGGTCGATAAGCAAACGCTCGGCGTGGTCGAGTTGCTCTTGGACCCAAATCGCCGGCCAACGGCGCTGGAGAACGCCGTTCGGTTCGTGCAAGAACTCTGCGATATCGGGGCCGGCTATCTCAAGAACCGCCAGTTGCGCCAGATGCTCAGCCAGCAGCATCTCTGGTCGCAGTTGGAATCGTTCGTGCGTGAAATCCACTCCAGCCTGACTCCGAAAGAAGTGTCGTTCATCGTTGCCAATGAAGGCAAGCGGATGGTCAGTTGCGACCGGCTGAGTGTGGCGTTGGTCTATGGACGCAAGGCGGTGGTGGAGGGCGTGAGCGGCCAGGAGGTGATCGAACGCAAGAGCACGCTCGTGCAGCTCATGACCCGGTTGTGCAATACCGTGCTGCAGAGCGGCGAGAACCTGCTGTACACCGGCGAGCAGCGCGACGATTTGCCCCCGGCCGTGCGCGATGCCCTGGACGATTTCGTGGCCGAGAGCGGCAGCAAGGTGCTGGCCGTGACTCTGCTGCGAACGATCGACAAGGAAGGGGCAGCCGGCAAACCGTTCGGGTGCTTGCTCGGCGAACAACTCGAGGACGCAACGGCTGGCGGCAGTTTGGTTCCACGCATGGAAGTGGTCGCTCAGCACGGCGCGATTGCACTTTCGAACGCAATGGCCCACTACCGCGTGTTCATGCTGCCGGTGTGGCGCGCGGTGGGCAACGCGACGGAATGGATGCGTGGCAATCGGCTGGCCAAAGTCGCGGTGGCGGTCGGCGGCATCGTGCTGGTCACCGCTCTCATGATCCTGATCCCCATCGAGCTGCGCATGCAGGGCAAGGGCAAATTTCTGCCCGAAACTCGTCGCATCGTCTACGCCGAAGAGGATGGCGTCGTCGACAGCGTGCTCGTCAAAGAGGGTCAGATCGTCCGGCGCGATGACCTTTTGGTGGAACTGCGAAACGAACAGCTCTTGCTGGAACTCAACAATCGAAACAATGAAATTGCGCGGGCTCAAGCGGCCAAGGATTCATTCGGTGCGTCCCTTTCACCGGACGGGCAGGCGAGCGGCGGACCCAACCGGCCGCCTGAATCGAGCGCGCAGTTGATCATCGCGCTGAACGACATCAAGACACACACCAAGGCCCGCGACCTGATCCAAAAGAGGTTGGAGACGAGCAAGGTCCGATCGCCGATCGACGGCATGATCGCGACGTGGGAACCTCAAATGCGGCTTCGGAGGAAGCCGGTCAAACGCGGCGAGGAGCTGCTGACGGTCTCGCAGGTGGAAGGAAAGGACGCGGACGGCAGGGACGTGCGCTGGGTGCTCGAAATCAAAATGCCCGAACACAAGATGGGCCATATCCGCCGGTCCGAAAGTGCTCGCGTGGCTAGGAACGACCCGGAGAAGCTCAAGGCCTACTTCATTCTTTCCAGTCATCCCCAGAAACAGTTCTCTGCCCATGTGGAAATGATCGCAACGACCGCTGAGTTCGACCAGGATCTGAAAGAGCATATTGTCATGATCCGAATCGTGCCGGAGGACGTCGTTCGCATTCGAGTGGAATCGGAAGACGACGAGACCGATCCGAATATCAAGCGTGTCAGCAAGGTGCTCATGGAATTGCAGGACGGAACCTCGCTGCCGCTGAATCCTCAGGCCGAAGTACGGGCCAAGGTGGATTGCGGCAAGTGGTCGATGGGATACGTGTTGTTCCGCGAGATGTTCGAGTTTGTGTATGAGACGATTATTTTCTAGACGCGCGTGCGGCAGGAATCGAGGACGACGTTGAATGAAGTCCTCTTCTCGATTGGCTGGCCCGGACCGGCTGAATCGGGATCCTGACTTCGGCACAGGCAATGAACGATCAACTCACGAGCTTCAGGTCGCAACCGTTGGAAGGCGGTGCAAACTGAAGTTCTCTCTTTTGCGTACGGAGAAAGTCATGGGAACCCGAAAGCTCTTTACTGCGGCGTTAGCGACACTGGTACTGGTCGGGTGGGGTGTGGTGGCGGCTCCTCCGGTTCAACAGCCAGACAAACCGGCCGCGAACGCCGGGCAGAATGCCGGACTGCAACTGATTTATCCCGACTTGTGTTTCATCATGTGGGCCGACGAGCGAACTATTTCAGCCAAGATTCCCGGCCGAATTGCCAAACGGTTCGTGAAGGATGGCGACCGCGTCGAGCCGGGAAAGGAGCTGGCCCGACTGGACGATCGCGAGGCTCAAGTGGAATTCGACGTTCAGAAAATTCTCGGCGACAGCGATCTCGATGAATTGGTTCAATACGAAAAATACGTGGAGTATCTCGCCCGAAAGGACGCTGCCGATCGTCTGGTCAATCCACGTGCCATCAGCATCGAGGAATGGCGATTGGCCCAGGTGAATGTGAAAGTCAACGAGTATATGACGCGTAAGGAGGCGGAGAAGCACAAGGTCGAAAAGCTCAAGGCCGACCGGGCCAAGATTTTTCTGGACGAACACTACGTCACCAGCCCCATCAAGGGGATTGTCCGCACGTGTTTCAAGCGCGAGAACGAATCCGTCGCCGCCGGAGAACTGCAATTGTTCCACATTGTGGCGACCGACCGAGTGTGGGTGGAAGGAGTTGTCAGCACTCGTGACATGTATCGCGTCAAAACGGGCCAAGCCGTGACCGTGCGATTGAAGTTTGATGGCCCGGACATGCCCGAGCTTCAAGTACAGTCGCGAAAACCGTTGAAAGAAGAGATGATCGAGTTTTACGGATCGGTCATTTTCATCGACCCTCAGGTGGACCGCGGCAACCAATTCTTTAAGGTGAAGGCGGAGGTTGAGAATCAGCATGATCCGGTCACGAAAGACCCGATTCTCCGGGCCGGTCTGCGCGCCGCTATGTCGATCGTCACAAACGAGGCAGCCGAGGAAAAGGCCAAAGAAAAACAGGAATAACCGTGCTTCTTGCGACTGCATTCCCCGCCGAAGTGGGCGTGCGTCTGGTGAATTGACCGCTCAAGAATGATCAACGAAACATCGTTATCCGCTGGCATTGCCGAACGCTTGCGAGTCAAGGTCCGGCCCGACTTGATCATTCAAGCGCAACTGTACGAAGGCCGCACGCACTACGTGGTCAAGGACCCGGTCGGACTGAGATACTTCCGGTTCAAGGAAGAAGAATACTTCCTGCTCAAGAGTCTGGACGGCAAGCGCCGGCTGGAAGAGGTGCGCGAGGATTACGAGAGTCATTTCAGGCCGCACAAAATCACGATCGAAGAACTGGCTCGGTTCGCCTCGCAGCTCACCCAGGCGGGAATCGCCAGCGTGGACACGCCGCGGCAGGGCCAAGTGCTGTACGAGCGATTTCGCAAGCAGCGGTTTCGGCGACGGCTCGCCGCGTGGACGAACATTCTGTACATCAAGATCCCGGTGTTCGACCCCGACAAGTTGCTGACGTGGATGCGGCCGTACTTGGGTTGGATTTTTCATCCGATCACGGTGAGTGCCACGGTCTTGTTCTGGTTGACGGCCCTTCTGTGGGTGGCGTCGCACTACGACGAACTTCAGGCTCGGCTGCCGGAATTCTACACGTTCTTCAATTTTTACAACGTGGTCTACATGTGGCTGGCCTTGGGCGTGGTAAAGGTCATTCACGAATTCGGCCACGGGCTGACGTGCAAATACTTCAAGGGCGAATGCCACGAAATGGGCGTGTTGTTCCTCGTGCTCTCGCCGTGCCTGTACTGCGACGTGTCGGACTCCTGGCTCTTGCCCAACAAGTGGCACCGCGTGTGGATCGGCTTCGCGGGAATCTATGTGGAACTGTCCATGGCGGCGCTTTGCACATTCACCTGGTGGAACACCGATCCCGGACTGATTCACAATCTGAGCCTCTCCACGATGTTCGTTTGCAGCGTGAACACGGTGCTTTTCAACGGCAACCCGCTCTTGCGCTACGACGGATACTACATTCTGATGGACATGATGGAGATCCCGAACCTGCGAGCCAAGGCGGCTCGGTTCTTTTCGAGCATGTTCGGCAAGTTCTGCCTGGGCTTGCCCACGGACGTTGAGCCGTACCTGCCGCGGTCACGCCGCACATTTTTCTTCACATTCGCAGTGGCCAGCTACTTGTACCGCTGGTTTGTGAGCTTTGCGATCTTGTGGTTCTTATACTGCTTTCTGATTCCTTACAAACTCTCATCGGTCAGCACGTTTTTGGCAGCGGCGTCGCTCAGTACGCTGCTGATTGTGCCAAGCTACCAACTGGGCAAATACTTGTGGGAGCATCGGAGGACGTCAAACGTGAGCAAGTTCCGACTTTCGATCACGGCGTCGGTGTTTATCGTTCTGGCCGGGCTGTTTTTCTTCTTGAAGCTGCCTTACAACGTCAAAGCCAGCTTTGTGACGTCGCCGGCCAAACCGGAATACGTTTGGGTGGAAGTTCCGGGCATCCTGCGCACCCAGCACGTCAGGGACGGCGATCCCGTCGCGCCGGGCCAGGAACTCGCCATGCTGGAAAACCCGGATAAACAAGATCAATTGATGGAACTTCAGCGACAGATCTTCGCGTACACCGAAAGTGCCAAGGCCCTGGCCTGGTCGCCGAACGACGCGCGGCGACGCCAAGTTCAAGAACAATTGAAGATGGCAAAGGGTTACGAGCAGCAGGCCGAAACAGTTCAGAAGGACATCAATAGGCTCGTGCTCAAGGCCCATCGAGCCGGCACCGTGATGCGTCCGCCCAAGCCGGAGCAGCTTGGGATATTTTTGGAGGTTGGCCCCGCTCCATTTTGCCAGATCGGCGATCCCAAGAAACTGCAAGCCTGGCTCGTCGTGGATCAGGCCGACCAGGAGCTGATTCGTGAAGGACAAAAAGTAAAGCTCAAGTTCTACAGCCAGACGCTCAGCATCGTCGACGGAGTGATATCGAAGATTCCGAACGTCAATGTCGATCGCCTGCCCCCAGAATTGGCCAATGAGGCCGGCGGTGAGGTCGCGACCACGACAGATCCGGAGACGGGCCAGCAGATTCCAATTCACACTTTGTATTACGCAGTGGTCCCGCTGGAGAATCCCGACCTACACCTTCAGCCCGGCTTGCGCGGCAAGGCAAAAATCCAGGCCCTGAAAATCTCGCTCGCCGAGCGAGTTTGGCGCTGGGTCAAGGGCCTGTTCCACTTCGAGACTTAAGTGTCTCACCTTCATTGTTAACGAAACGTCGCGTGCTTGCGATCGCCGCGCGAGAGCAGGAACGCCATGAGGTCGAGGATTTCATCTTCGTTCAGCGTGTCGAGCAGGGCGGTCGGCATCATCGACACCTTGGATGGTTCCATCGATTCAATGCGGCGACGGTTGATATCGACCAGGGCGCTGGGGTTCAGCATGTCGGTGTTAATGTGATAAGTGTCTCCGTGCAGGTTTACGATCCGGCCGGTCGTGACCTTGCCGTCCGTTGTTGCGATCACTACCGATTGATATTGGTCACTGATTACCTTGCTCGGATCGACGATCGATTCCAAGAGGTCACGGACACCGAACCTGCCGGACAGGGCAGTCAGGTCCGGGCCGGCGGCGCCTCCTTCATTGTTGAATCGGTGGCAGGCGAAGCAATTGGCCGCACCAAACATCGACCGCCCACGATCGAAATCTCGACCCTTCAGTTTTGACTCGACCATCGGGACCAATTCACCCAACGTCCACTTCCTCACAAACGGCCGCGGCCTGCTTACGAGGGTCGGCGTCTCGGTCGACTCCGCCTCCAAGATTTCCTGAAGTTTCTCACGGTCCTCGTCGGTCAGGGCTGCTTCTGCCTCCTTCTTGATGTTCTTCACGAACGCGTCAAAGCTTCTGCCTCCCTTGTAGCCGCCGGCTCGCTGAAACCAGGAAAAATACTCTTCGCGTAGCTCATGGGTCCAACCCGACTTCAGCATTCGCAACGCCTTGACATACTCGATCTGCTCTTCCTGGGTGGGGGCTGCTTCGAGCAGTTGCAATGTGCAGGCCGCCACGTTCGGGGCTTCGAGGTAGACCAAAACCTGGCACAGGTCGGCGTTCACCGAGCGGTTGCTCGACGGAAAATGACCGCCGAGATTGGCGATCACATGCTGCCTTTCCTTCTCGTCCGGCTTGCCGAAACGATTGAACAACACATGGTAGACTCGCAGCAGTTCCAGCCGCTGCTCGTCATCCAACTTCGACCAAGCGATGCGGTCCAGGGCTTCGACGATTTGCCCGCGCAGGATTGGATCGGCGGGCGAGCTTTCCGGCTTGCGATGGAACGGGTCCGCCGCACTGACCCGCACGAGCGACAACAGCGCCTGAATCGAGGCAAGTGACCGGGTCTCGCGTAACGCTTGGTCACGCCAAAGGTCCGGGCTCTGATGCTCGATGGCAACGCGAGCGGCGTAACGGACGTACCGATCGCTGTGGTTTAAGTGGGGCCATGCAGCCTCGATGGCCTTCGGGTCTGTGTGACCATGAAACGCCTCCAAGCGTTGCCGTAATTGCCAGTCCGAGTTACCCGCGCCGGGCGATGCCGCCGGCTCGGTGGATTCCGCGCCGACGTACGTTACGCGATAGAGACCTGACTGAGTCGACCGGCCGCCGATGGCGAAGTACATCGCTCCATCTGCCGGGTTGATCACGATGTCGGTGAGTGGCAGCGGAGTGCCGGAAAGGAATTCCTCTGGCACCGCCGTGTAGGCACTCTGTTGCGGCGTGAGATGAACGGCGTACAACTTGCCGTAGCTCCAATCGCAAATGAAAAGCGATTCCTGATACTTCGCCGGGAACTTTGCCCCGTATCCAAATGTGACCCCCGTCGGCGAACCGGGGCCGATATCCAAAATGGCGGGCAGGCTGTCGGCGTAGTGTGGCGGCCACTTGCCCGTGCCGTTGCGCCAGCCGAACTCGCTCCCGCTGGCCGCCATGCAGACTCGCGTCGGCCGATACCAGGGCGTGTTGAAGTCCCACTCCATGTCCGCATCGAACGTGAAGAGATCGCCGCGGCGATTAAATGCCGCGTCGTACTCGTTGCGGAAGCCGACCGAGAGCAATTCCCAGCTTTTCCCCTCCGGATCAGTTTTGTAAATCGCCCCGCCCGGCCCCAGCACACCCGCCATGAAACCGCGGCCGTCGGGCATGCGGGGCAGCAAATGATCCTCACCCCAAAACGGCGGCACGCGCGTGCGATTGAACTCAGTGAGCGGCGTCTGGTTGCCGTGGAGTACGACCAGCGATTGGCCGTCGGGCGCGAGCAGAATCGCGTGCGGGCCGTGTTCGCCCGTCTTGCCACGCAGGGCTCGCAATTGCGTTACGTCATCCAATTCGCCGTCGCCGTCGGTGTCGCGAACTCGGTACAGGCCGTTTTGATATTCCTTGCCGTTCACCATGACGTACAAACTGTCGAACGCCCAAAGCAGTCCCTGGGCCTCGCCGATGTCCACCGCTATCGGCTCGACGCGAGTTTGAGGGTCTGCTTCAGTTTTCAAAGCGTCCGAAGACCGGCCCGGCTTCTGATCGAGCGGAGGCGGAGTGACTCGAAACAGCCCACCGCCCTGGTCCGAAACGATAAGTCGCCCTTTCGGATCCACACACATCGCCACCCACGAGCCCTCCTTGTCCTTGGGCACCGAATAGAGTCGCTCAACTCGGAAGTCCTTCACAATCTTGATCGTCTCGGCACGTGTCGCTTCCGAGTTCCGCGGGGCGGCAGGTTCCTGTCGCAGCTTCCCAGTTTCCGCACTAGATTGGGCAGACAGGCTGGCGGCGAAAAATGCTTGTAATATCAATGACAACACGGACTGCTCCTTCCGCTAGCTGGTTTCCGTCAATATCACAACGGGTTCGCCGCAACGAACACGTACATCGTGGCGTGTTCCTGGGTTGTAATCGCGCGGGCAGCATGATGCAATGACGAATATGAGCTATGGTTTTTTTGATCCTCGCTTTTCTCGGCGAACCGTATTGCGATTGGGCATTCTGTCAGCTTCCGCCTTGGTTGTCGTCTGGATCGGAGCACGCGGCGATGACCCGCCGAGTCTGGAGCGGCTGTTTCTGACCGGGCAGTACGACGAGTGCATTCGCGTTGCGGAATCATCGACGCCTGGCGGCGACCGCGATGAGGACCGGCTGCACTGGGCCATTCGATCTTTGCTGGCCAGTGGACGATACGAAGATGCTCAAAAATTGCTCGATGCCGCGCTGAGAAACTTTTCCTACAGCGTTCGGCTTCGATTGCTGGGCCACGAGGTTTTCAACCGCAACGGCGACACGAAGCGAGCGGTCGCGATGATTCAGGAAATCGAGCAACTCGTCGGCCGTTCGTCGTGGCGCTATTCGAGCGCCGTCGATCGCGTCGCCCTCGGCCGAGCGGCCTTGCTGCTGGGTGCCGACCCGCGTCAGGTGCTCGAAGTGTTCTTCGATCGAGCCCGCAAAGAAAAGCCGGACCTGCGCGATGTCTATCTGGCGGCCGGCGAACTCGCCTTGCAAAAGCACGACGATGCCGTGGCCGCCCAGTCGTTTCAGGAAGGTCTTCAGCGGTTTCCCAACGATCCAGACCTGCACTTCGGACTGGCCCGCGCGTTCGCCGACAGCGATCCGAAGCGAACGAGCGAATCTGTCCAGGCCGCGCTCGCCGTCAATCCCTCACACACCGCCTCGCTGCTCTTCATGGCAGATCACGCGATCGATTCCGAACAATATGCGGAAGCCGCCGACTTGCTTGTCCGCGTACTTGAAGTCGATCCGTGGCAGCCTGAGGCCTGGGCCTACCGGGCCGTGCTGGCTCACTTGGCTGGCGATCGCGAGAACGATATTGCGAATCGCGAAAAGGCCTTGCGATTCTGGCCCACGAATCCCGCGATCGACCAACTAATCGGCCGCAAGCTGTCGCAGAATTATCGCTTTGACGAAGGGGCCGCTTACCAGCGGCGGGCCTTGCAGTTTGACTCGAACTACCTGCCCGCGAAGATCCAGCTCGCGCAAGACCTGCTGCGGCTCGCCGATGACGACGGCTGGAAGCTGGCCGACGCCGTTCACGAACGCGACAAGTATGACATCACGGCCTACAACCTGGTCACGCTGCGCGACAACATCGCCGGCTTTCGATTGCTGCGCGATGACCACTTCATCGTTCGCATGGAGCCGCGCGAGGCCGAGTTGTACGGCGAACGTGTGCTTGGCCTTTTGCGGCGTGCCCGCGAGACGCTCTGCAAAAAATATGAACTCGAGTTAAAGGACCCAGTCACGATTGAAATATTCCCGCAGCAGAGCGACTTTGCGGTCCGCACCTTCGGCATGCCGGGCGGGGCAGGGTACCTGGGCGTCTGTTTCGGCAAGCTCGTCACGGCGAAGAGCCCGGCGGCCCAGGGTGAGAGCCCGACGAGTTGGGAATCGGTCCTGTGGCATGAATTCTGTCACGTCGTCACGCTTCAACTTACCCGCAACAAGATGCCGCGCTGGCTGAGCGAGGGAATTTCGGTCTATGAGGAACGCTTGGCGGACCCCGCGTGGGGCCAGAGCATGAATCCGCAGTACCGCGATTTGATTCTGAAGGGTAAGCTGACGCCCGTCGGCAAGTTGAGTGCGGCGTTTCTTGCACCGCCGAGCGGTCTCGATTTGCAGTTCGCATACTTTGAGTCGTCGTTGGTCGTGGAGTTCTTGGCGGATCAGTTCGGCCCGGCGACGATCGCCCGCCTGCTCCGCGACCTGGCAGACGATCTGGCAATTAACCCGGCGCTCGAGAAACACACAGGCCAGCCGATCGCGGAGTTGGAGAAGCGATTCGAAGAATGGTCGCGCGACAAGGCAACTAAACTGGCGCCGGCCGCCGAATTTGATCGCGAGGAACTGCCAAGGCCCGGCCCCGGCGAGGCGGCGACGACAGCCGATTGGCTCAAACAGCATCCGAATAACTTTTGGGGCCAGCTCCAGCTCGCCACGCTGCTGATGCGTGACCGGAAGTTTTCCCATGCTCGAACGCCACTTGACCGGGCAATCGAGCTGTATCCGGGTTACACTGGACCCGACAACGCGTATGCAATGCTCGCCACCGTACATCGGGAATTGAACGAGCCGGAGAAGGAACAGCAGGTTCTCCGTCGCTTCACGGAATTGGATGCGGATGCCGTGCCCGCACTCGTTCGGTTGCTCGAACTGGATGCCGCAACAAGCGATTGGCCGGCATTGGCTCGTGATGCCGATCGACTGCTGGGCGCCAACCCGCTGTTGACTCAACCGCATCGGGCGGCGGCGCGTGCGGCGGAAGAGTTGGAGCGACCGATGGACGCCATCGCCGCGTATCGCCGGCTGTTGCTCATGGACCCGGAAGACCCGGCGGACTTGCACTATAGGCTGGCCCGACTGCTGCACGCCACCGGAGATGCCTCGGCGAAGCGACATGTGCTCATGGCATTGGAAGAGGCACCACGCTTCCCGGAGGCACTGCGGTTATTGCTCCAAATGAACCGTCGACCGGAGTCGAAAAAGGACTGAGTAATCCCGGAGTTACTATGAAGCGATCCGCTTTTTTGGTCGGTGTAATTCTGCTGGTCGTTGCCGCGGTCACCGCGTTCGCGCAGCGTGGCCGCTCGTCGCGGTTCGATACCTCGCAATACCGCAACGGCGTCCCCGTATGGGAGACCGACGCAGAATTTCCCACCGATGTGTTCACGTTTGTTCGCATCGAATACGACTCATACGGCCGCCGCGGCCGATGGGGAGGCGGTTGGGCCACCGACTTCCCCGATAGCGACCTGAATCTCTCCTTTCGCTTGCAAGAGCTGACGTCGCTCAAGGTGGACCCGAACGGAAAAATCCTGCGGCTGACCGACGACGAATTATCGAACTTCCCGTTCCTTTACATGATCGAGCCCGGCGCATTGGCCTTCAGCGAGGATGAGGTAGTGGCCTTGAGACAGTATTTGTTGCGAGGTGGGTTCCTCATGGTTGACGATTTTTGGGGCGACTACCAATGGGAGAATTTCTATCGCGAGATCAAACGAGTTTTTCCCGACCGCGAGCCCAAGGACTTGGAACTCGACCACGAGATCTTCCGCTGCGTGTACCAGTTGAAGGAAAAGCCCCAAGTGCCGAGTATCCACCACGGGCTGAGCGGTATGTCGTACGAACCAAACCACGGGCCGGGTTCGGAGCATCCGCACTACCGGGCGATCTTCGACGACAAAGGGCGCATGATGGCGATCATCTGCCACAACACCGACCTGGGCGACGGCTGGGAGCGCGAGGGCGTCGCCGAATCGTACTTCAACGAGTTTTCCGTGAAACGCGCGTACCCGATGGGCATCAACATACTCTTTTACGCGATGACTCACTGAGCGGCAAACCATGATGGTGTCGCCACCAAGCGGGACCAGGGAGAGAAAGGATTTGAATCTAGAATCTGAAAACTCAGCCTACGAAAACGAACGGCAAGCAGTCGATCAACTCCGTGCCGCGCGCACACGAATCGACACGGAATTAGGCAAGGTTATCGTCGGCCAGAAAGAAGTGATCGAGCAGCTTCTGATTGTTCTGTTTGCTGGCGGCCATTGCCTGATCACGGGGGCGCCCGGCCTGGCGAAGACGTTGCTGGTCAAGTCGCTTGCTCAAATCTTTCACCTCAATTTTCAGCGCATTCAGTTCACGCCCGACCTCATGCCCGCCGACATTACGGGCACCGAGATTCTCGAGGAATCGACCGGTGGTCGCCGGAAAATGGTCTTCGTGAAGGGTCCGATCTTCGCCCACGTTATCCTCGCCGACGAAATCAATCGCACGCCGCCCAAGACTCAGGCCGCGTTGCTCGAAGCCATGCAGGAGTATCAGGTCACCGTTGGCGGTGTGCGCTATCCGCTCGAACAGCCATTCTTCGTGCTCGCCACGCAGAACCCGATCGAGATGGAAGGCACGTATCCGCTGCCGGAAGCACAACTGGACCGGTTCATGTTCAACGCCGTGATCGATTACCTGCCGCAAGACGACGAGGTCGCTGTGGTAAAGCGGACCACTTCGCAGCGGCCAGAAGCGATCGAACCGATTTTCACGGGCGAGGACGTGATGCGGTTCCACGACGTCGTGCGCAAGGTGCCGATCGCCGAAGACGTCGTGCGCTTCGCCGTGCGAATTGCGTCGGCATCGCGGCCGCGACAGGCCGAAACCCCCGAGTTCATCAATGAATGGGTGAGCTGGGGGGCCGGGCTCCGCGCGGCCCAATTCATGGTCCTGGGCAGCAAGGCCCGCGCCCTGATCGATGGCCGGGCTCACGTTGCCATTCGCGATATCGTCGCCTTGGCCCACCCGGTCTTGCGACACCGCATCCTGATCAACTACCGAGCCGAGGCCGAAGGGATCACGGTCGGTCAAGTCGTCGATCGCTTGTTGGAGACGATTAAGCCGTAAGCGAAATCTCGAACGATGGGCACTACTCTCACCAATCAAGGTCATTTGCCAGGCCATTCCGAGGCCATTGATCTGGATGCACTCATGCGGATCAAGAGTCTGGAGCTGCGTGCCCGTGTCGTTGTGGAGGGCCTGCTGAGCGGCTTGCACCGCAGTCCCTATCACGGCTTTTCCGTCGAATTCACCGAATATCGGCAATACACGCCGGGCGATGATCCGCGGTTTGTCGACTGGCGCGTGTTTGCTCGCAGCGACCGGTACTTCGTCAAGCGATTTGAGGACGAGACCAATCTGCGGTGTTACCTGGTCGTGGATTTGAGTCACTCGATGAGCTTCGGCAGCCTGGCACACACAAAGCGGCAATACGCGGTGACGCTGGCCGCGACGATCGGATATTTCTTAGCAGGCCAGCGTGACGCCGTCGGGCTGATCACGTTTGACGAAGACGTGGGCGAATACCTGCCTGCCCGCTACCGCCCTGGGCATTTGCGCCGGCTGCTGCTCGCGCTGGAACGGCCCGCGGCCGGCACGGCCACAGACTTGGCGGCCCCGCTGCGGCACGTCGCCGATCTGGTCGCCAAGCGCGGACTGGTCGTGCTGATTTCCGACCTGCTCGCGCCGCCCGCACCACTCGAACAACACCTCGGCTACCTGCGGTCGCGCGGGCACGAGGTCGTGGTCTTCCACGTGCTCGACCCGGCCGAAGTGCGTTTCGAGTTTCACGAACCGGCCATCTTTTACGATCTGGAATCGGGCCGCGAACTGTACGTCGACCCCGCCGTGGCCGAGCGGCAGTATTCAGCCCGGCTGACCGAACATCGCGACGCAATCCGCGCCGCGTGCGACCGGCTCGGCATCGAATATCACCCGCTGACCACGGATCGGCCGCTGGAACTCGCGTTGTTCGACTATCTGCGTGGTCGGCTCGAACGCGGCCGTGCGGTACGTGGGCGGAGGATTCGCGCATGAGCTTCCTCACGCCTCTCTACATCGCCGGCACGCTGCTGGTGGCTTTGCCCATCATCTTTCATCTCATCCGGCGCACGCCGCGCGAACGAATTCCGTTCAGCTCGTTGATGTTTTTGCGCGAGTCGCCGCCGCGCGTCACGCGTCGCAGCCGGCTGGAGAATATTCTGTTGCTCGTGCTCCGTGGAATCGCCCTGACGCTGCTGGCGCTGGCGTTTGCCCGGCCGTTCCTGCGCGAGCCGGTGCTGGCCGACACAGATTCCGGCGAGGGTCAGATCATCGCGATTGTGGTTGATACGAGTGCCAGCATGCGACGCGGCGACCTCTGGCAGCAGGCCGTCGCCCAGGTCACTGGTACGCTCGACGCCATTCGGCCGATCGATCATGTCGCACTCTTCGCTTTCGATCGGAGGGTGCGACCGGTCGTGAGCTTCCAGCAATGGTTGGACACTCCGGCGGCCGCGCGAGTCGGGCTAATCAAGGGCCAGCTTGGTTCGCTGACTCCCTCATGGGGCTCCACGGGTCTCGGGGCCGCACTGGCCGCCGCGGCGGACGCCGTGGATAGTCACGCTACACGGACGGCGCCGAGCGGGCGCGTGCTGGAGCAGCAGATTGTGCTCGTCACGGACATGCAAAAGGGCAGCGACTTGACGGGCCTGCGCCAGTTTGATTGGCCCGAGCAGGTCAGCGTCAAGCCGGCGATCGTCGTACCGCTCGCTCGAACGAACGCGGGAATTCAGCTTGTCGCCGATCGCGATGACTCGTCCCAGAGCGGCACGGCAAATCGTCAGCGCGTGCGAGTGAGCAACGCCGCCGATTCGCAGGCAAGCCAATTTCGAGTGCGCTGGGCAAACGCCGACAGCCAGACGGTCGAAGCGTACGTCGTACCGGGCAAGAGCCGCGTGGTTCAAGCTCCCATGCCGCCCACCAACGGGGACGTGGAACAACTTGTCGTCGAAGGAGACGAACACGATTTTGACAACGCGGGGTATGTCGTGCTGAAGAGTCCGCAGGTTGTCTCGGTCTTGTTCGTGGGCCGCGGACTCGTCACGGACCCGAAGTCGTTGCTGTACTACTTCGCGCGGGCATTCCCCGAATCGAAGCTGCGGTCGGTTCGCGTACTTGCCCACGAGCCGAACGAGCACCTGACGGTAGCCGACCTGGCGGCTGTGCGGTTTGCCGTGCTGGCCGATTCCGTGCCCGACGCGACGGCGAAGGCATTGGGCGAATTCGTCACGTCCGGCGGGACCCTGCTGGCTGTTTTGACAAACGCGGCCGTCGCGGAATCCATCGGCCGGGTGCTCGACATAGCTGGTTACTCTGCTGAGGAGGCCACCGTTCGCGAGTATGCGATGCTCGGCGAAGTCGATTTTCGCCACGCCTTGTTCGCGTCGTTTGCCGATCCGCGTTACAGCGACTTCACCAAGATTCACTTTTGGCGACACCGCCACGTCGATGTTGCTGCGTTGCACGACGCCCGCGTGCTGGCAAAGTTCGACGATCGTTCGCCGGCCCTGGTGGAGGTCCCTCGCGGTCATGGCCGGGTCTTTTTGCTCACCACGGGTTGGGGGCCCGACGACAGCCAACTCGCCGTGTCGTCGAAGTTCGTGCCACTGATCAACGGCATGCTCGATTATGCCGTCGGTGCGGCGGAGGTAACGATGCAGGCGCGAGTGGGTGAGCCGGTGACGCTACCTGAGTTCGGCACCGGCCCGGTTCGCATGCGATTTCCAGACGGCACCGAAAGCGACCTGGCCGCTGGCACGCGCGAGTTTGTCGATACAATGTCGCCGGGGGTTTATGAGTTGGTGGGTGCTTTGACACCGCTGCGATTTGCCGTGAATCTGGACGCGGCCGAAAGTCAGACCGAACCGCTGCCAGTCGAGGAACTGGAGCAGCTCGGCGTTCGTTTGACAGCCGAGAAGAGTTCCTCGAAGATTAATGCGGAAGCCACGAGCCAGCGGCAGATGCTCGCGTTCGAATTGGAGTCGCGGCAGAAACTCTGGCGCTGGCTGATTGTCGTGGCTTTGGCCGTCTTACTGACCGAAAGTTGGTTGGCTGGCCGTTTGGCAGTTCGCTCATCGTGACGAAAGGACGGGAATCCATGATGGACCGCCGCCTGGAATCTGAGCTTGCTCGTGTGGCCGATCGCTGTCGACAGCTACGCCTATTCACTGGGTGGAGCCTTTGCTGGGTGATGGTGGCGGTCAGTGCGATCGTGTTTCTGTTGGCCGGTTGGGCAACGGAAAGTGACTTGCGGTCTGCGGCAGTCGTCGCCATCGGACTTGGGCTTATTGCCGCCGGGATCGTTTTTGTCACCACGCGACGGGACTCCCGAAACTTGTTGACCGCCGCACGACAGGTAGAACATCAGTTTCCCGATCTCGATCAGCGACTCCTGGCCGCCATGGAGCAGCAGGCCGGCTGGCCGATCGGTCAATTCGGCTATCTTCAGGAACTGGTCGTGCGCGAGGCGGTCGAACACAGCTTGCGAAATGAATGGCGACAGACTGTGTCGGCGAACCGGCTGGCCCGCGCGAGGCGGATTCACTCCGCGGCCGTCGCCTTGATGGCCTGCGCGTTGCTCGTGGCTTTTGCGTTCGCCCCCGCCGCGCCTCTGGCGGGCAATCTGGTCGCCAAACGATCCAGCTCGGCCGACCATCAGGTTGTTGTGGAACCGGGCAACACGTCCATCGAACGAGGCACCGATCTACTCGTGATGGCTCGGTTTCCCGGCCCGCTGCCCGCGGATGTCCACATCGTTTTTGAAACGGCGCCCGGAAAGTCCAACCGGCTTCCGCTGGCCAAGAGCCTGAACGATCCGCTGTTCGGCGGCCGAATCCCCTCCGTGGCGACCGACCTCACTTATCACGTTGAGTTCGACGGAAATTACAGTCCCGATTACCGCGTCACCGTCTTCGAATACCCCGACGTGATGCGAGTCGACGCCGAGGTTGCATTCCCAAGTTACACCGGCCTGGAGACACAACGAATCGAAGACACTCGCCACGTGAGTGCGCTTGAAGGATCCACGATCACACTAATCTGTCAGTTGAACAAACCGGTCGAGCGAGCTTGGCTGGCCACCGCGGCTGGCCAAACGATCGAGCTGAGCGGTGGCTCCAATTCTTCCAACGATCGCCGCGTCTCATTGCCGCTTGCCAAGACGGAGCGATACACCGTCCACGTGGTCGATTCGGACGGCCGGGCAAACAAATTTCCGCCCGAAGTGACTCTTACTGCACTGCCGAATCGGCCGCCGGAGTTGACGCTCAAGTTCCCCGGCCGCGACGTGCAGGCTTCACCGTTGGAGGAGGTCTCGCTGCACGCCGTCGCCTGGGACGATTTCGGCCTGAAGTCGTACGGTATGACTTTCATGCCCGCCACCCAGCCCACTCAATCGTTCACGCTGGGTGCCAGCGTGCCCGCCAAGGAGAAACGCGACGTTCAGCACACGATTTTTCTCGAGGACCTAAAAGCTCAGCCCGACCAATTGCTTTCCTACTACTTCTGGGCCGAGGACCTCGGACCCGACGGCAAGCCGCGTCGCACGAGCGGCGACATGTTCTTTATAGAGGTCCGTCCATTCGAGGAAATATTCCGGCAGGGCGAACAACCGACCGAAAGCGAGATGCGACAGCAACAACAGCAGCAAAATCAGGGCGGGGCCGCACAGCAGGCTGCCCAACTCGCGGAGCTTCAAAAACAGATCATTAACGCCACCTGGAAGCTCATCCGCCGCAGCGATGCCAAGCCGGTAGAACTTGCCAAAGACGCGACAATGATTCGCGATTCGCAGGCGAGCGCGCTGGAGCAGGTCGACAAGCTGGCCGAACAGGCCCGATCGCCGGACGCCGCCACTGCGATCCAGGAAATCGAACGGCAGATGAAAGTGGCGATCGACTATTTGTCGAAGGCAGCCGATGGACCAACGCCGGAGCCGCTCGAACCGGCACTCGCATCGGAACAGGCGGCGTATCAGGCTCTGCTCAAGCTACGTGCGCGCGAGCATCGCGTGGTCCGTGGCCGCATGGCCCAGCGCGGGGGCGGAGGCAACAGCTCGAACCGTGCAGACAGGCAACTCAGCGAACTGGAACTCGACTCGCGCGAAAACCGTTACGAAAATCGCCGTGCCCCCACGCCGGCCGAACAAGAGACCGCTCGCGAGGATAACCAGGTATTGAACCGGCTGCGAGAACTTGCCCGGCGCCAGGAGGACGTGAACAAGCGAATCCAGGAACTGCAAAGTCAGTTGCAGGCCGCGCGCGACGAATCGAAACGCGAGGAGCTGCGGCGACAACTCGAACGACTCCGCGAAGAACAACAGGAAATGCTCCGCGACCTCGACAAGCTGCGTAACCGCATGGACTCGCCGGAAAACCAGCAGCGCATGGCCGAAGCCCGCGAGCGACTCGAGCAGACGCGGCAAAACATGCGGCAGGCCTCTGAGTCGTTGCGGCAGGAGCAACTCGCCCCGGCACTCAATTCCGGCACGCGGGCCGAGCGGGAACTCGAACAGGTTCGCGACGAATTCCGCCGCCGCACGGCCAACCAGTTCAGCGACGAGATGCGTTCCATGCGCGACGATGCCCGCGAACTCAGCCGCCGCGAGCAAGAATTGGGCGACCGGCTGGAACAACTGAACAACGCACAACGCCCGACGCTTCGCGACACCGAACGCACAGACATCGTCGAACAGATGGGCGAGCAGCGGAAGCGGCTCGGCGAACTGACCGAATCCATGAAAACCGTGAGCGAAGCGGCGGAGACCAGTGAGCCGCTGCTGTCGAAGCAACTTTACGACACACTGCGCGACACGGCACAACGCAACGCCGATCGGTCGATGGAGATCACGTCCGAACTCCTGCGCCGCGGCTTTGTCCCCCAGGCGGGCGAAGTCGAACAGAAAGTGCGCCAGGATGTGGACGCCTTGCGCAAGGGCGTCGAGCGAGCCGCCAATAGCGTGTTGGGCGATCCGGCTGAGGCGACTCGACGCGCACTGGAAGAAGTCGAAGACCTGACCCGCCAGCTTCAACAAGAAGTCGCACAAGCGGACCCCGCCGGCGAACGACCCAATTCGCAGCAAGCCGCTCGCGACGAACAGGCCGGCCGGCAACGTGCCCAGCCAAGCGATCAAAAAGGCGGCGAACCATCACAATCGTCCCAGCAATCATCCCAACAGCCGTCCCAACAGTCCCAGCAATCGGACCGCGGGCGATCGAAAACGGGGCGCGGCCAACAGGGCCAGGATTCTGTGAACCAATCACCCGAATCCGGCCAACAGCCAGAGGAACCTGGTAACCGGCGTGCCAACTCCGCCGAAGCCAAGAAGGCATCTGCCGGCCGCCGCTCCGATCAGGCTGGCCCAGGGCAGCCGGCATCCGGGCAACGCGGCGGCGACGATCGCAACCTCGATCTGGCCGGATGGGGTGGTCCCGGCGGACCCATCACCGGCGAACGGTTTCGCGAATGGTCCGACCGCTTGAGAGAGGTCGAAGAGATGCTGGAAAACCCAGACCTGCGGGCCGAGGTTGCCGAAATCAACGACCGGGCCCGTGACGTGCGACGCGACCTGAAGCGACACAGCAAGGAGCCGAGTTGGCCGATGGTACGCCGGCTAATTGCCGAGCCGATGGTCGAATTGCAAATGAAGCTGCGCGAGGAGTTGGCGCGACAAGAATCATCGGACAAACTCGTGCCGATCGATCGCGACCCGGTCCCGCGGCGGTACAGCGATCTCGTGCGTGAGTATTACGAGCGGTTGGGGAGCGGAAAGTGAGCACGTGTGCCGAACAGGGAGCTTCATGCTGATTGCGACGCTCACACTAGGTGCCCCGCGCTGGCTCTTGCTGGCGATCCTTGTCTTTGCGGCCGGCGTCGTTGTGTTGGCGCTTGGCTATCGCCGATCGGGCCGATTCGGCCCGCTCGTCTGGACCGCCGCGTTGCTCAAAGTCGTTGGCCTCGCGGCCCTCGCTGCTGCATTGATCGATCCACTCTGGACCGGCACGCGAGCCAAGCCGGGGGCAAATCTTTTTCTGCTCCTTACCGACAACAGTCAGAGCATGACGATTCGCGACCGCGGATCTCAGATCAGCCGCGGCGATGAGGTTCGTAACGAACTCACCACCGATCCCAGTCCGTGGCAAATCCGGTTGGAACAATCGTTCGACGTCCGGCGATACGCTTTCGACAGCCGAATCCGCAGCGTATCGGTTTTTCAGGAGTTGGAGTTCGACGGACAGGCAAGCTCGCTGAACGCCACACTGCGAATGATCGGCGAGCGATTTCGCGGCCGACCCATTGCCGGGGTGCTCTTGTTCACGGACGGAAACACGACGGATGGCCCGGACGGATTGACGAACGCGCTCGATCTGCCTCCGATTTATCCCGTCGTCTGCGGCGGCGATGAACCGGCCCGCGACCTGGGAATTGCGGCAGTCGCCGTAAGCCAAACCGCATTCGAGGACGCCCCGGTAACGATCCGCGCGGACGTTCAGGCGCTGGGGTTCGCCCGCGAACCCGTGGTCGCACAACTTTTGGATGAGTCGGGCATGAAGCTCGTCGAAGAAACGCAGCAAGCCGGCGAACCGGGTCAGCCGCTGACTTTTCGGTTCAGGCTCCAGCCCAAAGTGCCGGGTGTTTCGTTTTACAAACTGCGTGTTTCGTCGGCCAAGGAGCTTGGCCAGTTCGACGATGCTGCACGTGCGACGGAAGCTACGGTAGAAAACAATCAGCGAACGGTGGTCGTCGACCGCGGTCGAGGACCGCATCACGTGCTGTATGTTTCGGGCCGGCCGAATTGGGAGTTCAAGTTCCTGCGGCGGGCACTGGACGAGGACCAGCAGGTTCGGCTCGTGGGCATGATCCGAGTTGCCAGTCGCGAGCCAAAATTCTCATTTCGGGCCGGCAGCGGCGACGCGACAAACCCGTTGTTCCGCGGTTTCAAAAACGAAAAAGGCGACGACACCGAGCGCTACGATCAGCCCGTGCTCGTGCGATTGAACACGCTCGACGAGTCGGAACTGCGCGATGGATTCCCCAGAACGCGCGAGGATCTGTACGCCTACCACGCCGTCATCATCGATGATCTAGAGGCCGCGTTCTTCACCCATGAGCAGATGGCACTGCTGCGCAGATTCGTATCGGAACGCGGAGGCGGCTTTCTGATGTTGGGCGGACAAGAGTCGTTTCGACAGGGAAAATACGAACGAACACCGGTCGAGGAACTTCTGCCGGTCTATCTCGATCGCCCGCCGGAGTCGCGACCAGGCCAGGACGTGCGGCTGAAGCTCTCGCGCGAAGGATGGCTCGAACCTTGGGTGCGACTTCGCAGCAATGAGCCGGATGAGAATCATCGCATCGGCCAGATGCCCGAATTCCAGTCCTTGAACCGCGTGCGAGCCGTCAAGCCGGGGGCGAGTGTGCTGGCCAACGTGGTCGCCGACGACGGGGCGATGCATCCGGCCATGGTCGCTCAGCGGTTCGGCCAGGGTCGCAGTGCCGCGATTCTGATCGGTGACATGTGGCGCTGGGGAATGCGCCAGGACCCCGAGGATCGTGACCTGGAAAAATCGTGGCGACAAACTGTGCGCTGGCTCGTGTCGGATGTCCCGGAACGCGTGGAGGTGCGCGTGGAGCCTTCGCCTGATGCGCCCAGCGAACTCGTGAAAATCACGACGCGAGTTCGCAACGAAGTGTACGAGCCACAGGACAACGCCACCGTCACGGCAACCGTGCGTGCGCCCAACGGCCAAACTGTCCGAATAGAAGCCGAGCCGTCGCTCAACGAAGCCGGCACGTATCAAGCAGTTTACGCTCCGCGTCAGTCGGGGGCATATCGAGCGGAAGTAACGGTCAGCGATGATCAGGGGCGAACGACTGGCTCTCCTGGCACGACTGCCGGCTGGGCCTCAGATCCTGCGGCCGACGAGTTCCGTCTGATCACGCCAAATCGCAAATTGCTGGAAGATCTGGCCGCCAAGACCGGCGGCGAGATGGTTTCGTTGGACCAGCTCGAATCGTTCGCCGCCAGCCTCCCCAGTAGGCAGGCACCGATCACCGAGCAATGGACGTATCCCTTGTGGCACCGCGCGAGCGTGTTTCTCTTTGCCGTGGCATGCCTGATCGGCGAATGGGGCCTGCGCCGCTGGAAGGGGTTGCCATGAGATTCAAATTTGATGGGAACAGCGCCGGGACCATCGGTGCCGTCCTGCTGGCCACGATTGCGATGACGGCTGTCGCCGAAAGAGCGTGGGGCGAAACCACAGTAATCGTCATTGTTGGCGCCGAAGGCACACAGGAATTCGGCCGGTTTTTCGGCGCGTGGGCAGACCGCTGGCGTACCGCGGCAAATCAAGCAAACGCCCGTGTCATTGAAATTGGTCGCGAAGCCGGTGGCTTTGCAAACGATCGAGAGCGATTGAAGCTTACACTGGAATCGGAACGCAAGGATGGACCGGACGAACTCTGGCTCGTGCTGATTGGACACGGCACGTCGGACGGTCGAACGGCACGATTCAACTTGCGCGGGCCTGACGTCGCCGACACCGAGTTGGCGGGGATGCTCGCGCCCATCCGCAGGCCGCTCATGGTGATCGATTGCTCCGCGTCGAGCGGTCCGTTCATCAACCGGTTGTCAAGTTCGGGGCGGGTGATTATCACCGCGACGCGCAGCGGCAATGAGCAAAATTTTGCCCGGTTCGGCGATTATTTTTCCGCCGCACTGATCGATCGAACGGCGGACTATGATCGCGACAGCCAGGTATCGCTGTTGGAGGCTTTTCTGGCGGGCTCACGGCGCCTTGCAGAGTTCTATCGGACCGACGCACGACTGGCGAGTGAGCACCCGCTGCTGGACGACAACGGCGACGGGCTGGGCACGCCCGGCGATTGGTTTCGCGGCCTGCGTGCTACCAAACGTGCACGCGATGGCGCCACGCTCGACGGCCATCGTGCTCGGCAATTCGTGCTCGTTCGGTCCGATCGCGAACAACGAATCCCGCCGGAGCAGCGCGCGGAACGCGACCGGCTGGAATTGGCGGTTGCCGAGCTACGAGATAGGAAGGAATCGGTCGCCGAAAACGAATACTACGAGCAACTCGAAACAACACTGCTCGAGCTTGCACGCCTGCAGCAGCGAATCGACGAGTTGCTCAGTCGGTAATGGTGGTCTGCCGGCGACGGAAAATCGTTGTTATTTTTCGGCGATGCAATACAGGAACTCGTGGCCGCGAAGGTAGAGTTCGTTGCCGGCGATTGCCGGTGAGGCGTCGAAACCCTCATCGAGCCGGTTTTTTGCCAACACCTCCAGTTTGTCGGTGTTCTTAATGACCAGCGTCGCGCCGTCGCGGCCAACCAGATAGACCCGACCACCCGCGCCGACCGGCGATGCGTACACTTCACGAGGATCTTGCAGACGCTGAGCATCGATCGAAGGGCGACCGGTCGTGACATCGAAACTGGAAAGGATGCCATTGTTGCTGGCGAAGAAATAGAGATTGTTGTCGTAGAGCAAGGGCGAGGGTACGTAGGGCGTATTGCGGTTGTGACGCCATGCGATTGCGTCCGTATCGGTGAGATCACCGGTCCGGCCAAGCTTGATTGCGAGCAATGAATTGCCCCTGAAGCCGCTGATGCAGTAGACAATGC
>Ga0247727_10002103_pt1 | contig 46095 bp, 41 predicted proteins | sample WisWelCaveWW1625_FD_202498 | JGI IMG/M metagenome (GOLD analysis project Ga0247727, IMG submission 202498) | Biofilm microbial communities from Wishing Well Cave, Virginia, United States - WW16-25 | ecosystem: Environmental > Aquatic > Deep subsurface > Groundwater > Cave microbial mat | place...
TTAGGTTATTTGACGCCGATCGAATTCGAAAACCATTGGAACCAAAAAAAACAAATCGGAGGTGAAAGTACATTAAGAATCAGCTTTTTTGTGTCCAAAAAATGGGGTGCACTACACTGCCTGTGTTAGTCGTGAAAGTGTTTAGAAAAAAGGTCGCAATCGAGTATTAGTCCTCGAAGTGATTCTGACTCCAGCGCAGACTTCAAGAGTACACCAAGAATAAGAGTCGCAATCGAGTATTAGTCCTCGAAGTGATTCTGACACTCTGCCGTTTAGCGTGGCGCCGGAGGCAGGCGATAGGTCGCAATCGAGTATTAGTCCTCGAAGTGATTCTGACTTGAGCAACAAGTTCTCAATGGGGAGATCGTTGGAAACGATGTCGCAATCGAGTATTAGTCCTCGAAGTGATTCTGACTCTCTTGACGAATTGATTGAAAAATGGATTGATAAAAAATGTCGCAATCGAGTATTAGTCCTCGAAGTGATTCTGACTTCACCGACGCCGAATCTGTTTCGGCGTCTCATACGATGTCGCAATCGAGTATTAGTCCTCGAAGTGATTCTGACCAGGACGTGTCGTCGTAAGAAAGTGAGAATAAAAGTCGCAATCGAGTATTAGTCCTCGAAGTGATTCTGACTGGCGGTATGGCCAGTATTACCGGACAATATCGTTGGAGTGTCGCAATCGAGTATTAGTCCTCGAAGTGATTCTGACGGCGCTTGACCACCTACCGGAGACGAAGGTGGAGTTTCGTCGCAATCGAGTATTAGTCCTCGAAGTGATTCTGACTCAGGTTTATGTCTCACTACCCGGGGGAGACAGTTGCTGTCGCAATCGAGTATTAGTCCTCGAAGTGATTCTGACCAGACAGCAACGGCGACAAAAATCCTCCCAAAAACGAGGTCGCAATCGAGTATTAGTCCTCGAAGTGATTCTGACAATAGGCGAACTCCCCGGTTTGACCGTGGATAGTGACGTCGCAATCGAGTATTAGTCCTCGAAGTGATTCTGACGCGGGTCCGGACAGCCGTGTCCGCAGTGACACGGTATTTTTGTCGCAATCGAGTATTAGTCCTCGAAGTGATTCTGACCTTACTTCGATGCCGTGATCGGCGGCGGCATCTCAGAGTCGCAATCGAGTATTAGTCCTCGAAGTGATTCTGACCCTGGCCGATTTCAGCCTTTAAAATCCAATACCTTGGACTGTGCAAAACGCTAACCTGCCTTTTTTTAATAGCTTTTTTCCTGAAATTCAACGTCAAATCTCGCCTTTGCAGAGAGAAAAATAGATTCAATTTCAACAAAACCTACGGTGTCCGTAAACCACCGCTAACCACCCCCTATTTTGAAGGGCTCTCCGGTTAGCGGAAATCGACTTCCACCGATAGTTTTATTTGACTTGTACAAGATAACGGTTATAAGCTCATTGTCAAGTGGCAGTGGCAAAAGCAGTGGCAGTGGCAGCGGCACTAAAAACTGCTACTGCTACTGCAACTGCCCCTGCCCCTGCCCTCAGATGATTTTAAAATTTTCTTCCTCCTCTTCCCAGCCTTTTTTGGCGCCGAATGATTCGATTTGTTGGACACAGGCTTCACACAATTTGTAGATGCGCAAGCTGTCTTCATCGAGCTTCACATGCGCCAGAGCTTGTTGCTTGAGCTGCGCCAATTGTTTGGGGTTGAGCTCGCATTCAAAGACGCTGTATTGCACGCGCGCGCCGAAGTTCAAGAGTTTCTTGGCGAGCTTGGTGCGGCGCTTGTCGTCCACAATGTCGTAAGATATAATCAGGCGCATCTCAGTCTTTCAGTTGAAAAGGAAGATAAGGCTCTTGCACGGTGATGGTTTTGGCGAGGCGTTGCACTTGCCGGCGCAAGACCAGGCGAAAGCCGGGGTTTTCTTCGGCTTCTTCGGCTGCCGGGGCTTCCCGCATGCGGCGCTCGTAAAATTGCAAATAGATTTTGAGCGCCGCCGGGGTCAGATAAATGCCTTGGCCCTCCACCGGGCGAAAGTCGGCCGAGGTTAGCATTTCGTTGTTGAACAGGTTGAGGGTCATACGATCGATCAGGGGATGGCGAAATTCTTCGACGAGATCAAGCGCCAGCGAGGGCCGGCCATAGACGATGCCGTGAAAAAAGCCGATGTAGGGATCGAAGCCCTGGGCCATCGTGAGCGACAGAATTTCATTGGTGAGCAGCGTGTAGCCCAGGCTGAGCACGGCATTCACCGGGTCTTTGGGCGGGCGGCGCGTGCGGGTTTCGAAGGTGAGCTCTTTGCGAAACATTTGCCCGAAGGCGCGGAAATAGGCGGCCGTGGCCACGCCTTCTGCTCCCATCAGGCTATTGATGGCCGTCAGCCGGTCAAGGTTGTTTGCGGTTTGCTCGATGAGCTTGAGCTGGGCGTCAAAATCCTTTTCGGGATGGTTGCGCGCATAACGCATGATGACGGCGCGGCCGTTGCGCAGCTTGGCTTTGACGAGGATCCGCGCCAGGTCCAGTTGAAACGCGTCGTCGAGGTGCCGTTCGTATTGCGCGAGCCGCAGCAAAACATTTTTCGATTCGGTGGCGACCAGCCGTCCGCGCAGTTTGCCGTTGTTGGAAAGAAAAGCAACGTCCACGCCTTCATCGAGCAGGCCGTGAATGGCCTCGGTGGTGAGCTGCACGTGGCCGAAGAGCACGAGGCGCTCGAGCTTGAGCAATGGAATGTGAGCCAGGCGCTCTTTGTCTTTGGTCACAGTCAGATGATGCGACGAGCGGCGCACGACCGCGCCTTGTTCGGTAATGTAGATGGTGGACATGGTTTAGTCAGTGGCTTCAGTGGCAGTGGCAATGGCAGTTGCAGTGGCAGCGGCAGTTGCAGTTGCAGTTGCAGTGGCAGTTGCAGTTGCACTAAAAACTGCTCCTGCTACTGCCAGTGCTACTGCTCCTGCTACTGCTCCTGCTACTGCTACTGCCCCTACACTTCAATGACCCAGCGATATTCTTGTCCCACTTTGATTCTGCGGAGCACGCCGAGCTCGGTGACGAATTCTTCGGTTTTATTTTGTTCACAGAGTTGTTGCAGTTGTTGCTCAATCGTTGCGATTTGTTGCGCAAACTCGCGGTGTTGCTTTTTGAGCGCGAGGTAGTTTTGGAAGAGCAAGCTGGCAGGGGCAGTTGCAATGGCAGTAGCAGTGGCACTTGGCAGTTGCAGTTGTACAAAGGAAGTGCTCGTGCCCACTGCTACTTTCTTTTCACTGCTACTGCTGCTGCCAACTGCAACTTTCTTTTCACTGCCACTGCTGCTGCCAACTGCTACTCTCTTTTCCCCGCCACTGCTCGTGCCAACTGCTACTTCTTTTTCACTGCCACTGCCACTGCTACTGCCACCACTGCCACTCCCCTCTGCCACCCGCGCCTTGATCTTCACCACCATTTGCGCATCCGCGTGCAGCACGGGCGAGGGGTAACTGTTTTTGATTTGCGGGAATTGGCAGCAGCAGCCGACCACGGGCGTGATGTCGCTATGGCGCTCGCGAATTTTAGGGCAACTGATGGGATAGCCTTTGACGCGCTCCAGCCACTTTTGGGTGATGCGATGATTGTAGTTGGTGGTGTGGCGAATGATCTCGTGCACGGTTTGATGGCCGGCGGCACCCATGTGGCCGAAGACCGCGGCCACGGTGAGGCGCTCGACGTGATTGAGCCATTTGGTCTTTTCGGCTTTGTCTCTAAAGTGGCGCAAAACGTTGCAACCGGCGAAGATCTTATTGACTTCGGTGAGATCGGCCGGGCCGGCCGCGGATTCGGGCAGGGCGAGCATGGTTTTGGCTTTTTCCAGGGCGGCATAAAATTGATTGGCGGAGATGATTTCGAGATTGCGCAGCAAGGCGAAAGCGTCTGTGACCGGCTCGCCGGTGTGATCTAAAAGCAGGCAACGGCGATTGGTCGCTTTGTGAATGCCTAGCGGCAGCTTGAGCATGGAGCCGAGCGCCTGCGGGGCCACGCGCTCTTCTTTGGGAAAAATCTCGCGCGCCAATCCGGGCGGGGCCGCGCCCGCCAATGCCAGAACTTTTTTCGCGAGCAAAATCACATCGCGCGCCGGCAGAGGTGCGCCAAAGAAAAGCCAAAGATGGTTGCCTTTGTAACCGGAATCTTCGGGATAGGCTTTGAGCCCGAGATCGCGAAAAAGCCCGGCGAGTTTGGCAGTTTCAGCCCAGAGCAGTTTTTTCCATTCGGCTAAATCATCCGTGGTTTTGGCAATCTCGGCGCGCACTTGCCTGGTCAGGTCGAGGTCGATCACCATTTGGCTGACGGTGTTATCCGAGCGCATGAGGTAATAACCGAGGGTTTGTTGCCCGGCGAGATGGCTGCGGATTTCCACCGGAGTGAGCGGGCGATAGACGGTGTTGTAGCCGAGACGGCCGTCAGCGCTGGTCCATTGCTTGGCATGAACGCCTTCGCGCCCGGAGAAGAGGCGAAGAAAGCAGTTGAGATCTTCTTCACTCGCCAGAGGTGTTTCTTTCGGCGGCGCGTCTTGAGAAGCCGGACGGCCGGGCGGCGCGGTGATGAGCTTATGCAGCTTGGGGTCGAGTGCGGTGGCGCGTTGAAAGGATTTGCGTGCTGCGCCGTGCAAGCCGGAATTTTGCAGCGCAGTGGCCAGGGCAAAATGTACGGCTGCGTTTTGGGGATCGAGCTGCACGGCTTTTTGCAAATAGCGCAGGGCTTGATCGGGCTGCTGCTTTTGCAGATAATGCCGGCCCAGTTGATAGGCGGCTTCGGGATGCTCCGGGTTGCGGCGGTAGGCGGCGAGGTAACTATCAAAGGCTTCGCCGGTCATGTCCAGGGCGTCACAAAGCACGCCCCATTGGAAATTGATTTGCGCATCGTCGGAAGGCGTGGCTGGCGCGGTGCGCAAGGTTTGGCGGGCGCGATCGCGGTCGCCGAGCTGATAGGCAAGGCCGGCCTGCAAAATGCGTTGCGGCAGAGAGTCGGCTTCGGCGCTGAATTTTTGCTCGAGTTGTTGCAGAAGTTCCTGCCGGCCGGCGGCATCGACCTTGAAGTAATTGGCCCAGCCGCGCACGATGCTCTCGATTTTTTCGCGCATCTGGGCTTCAGAATATTCCACCGCGCGCTGCACCACGGCGCCGACGCGCGTTTGCAGGCGCTGCACCGCAGCCTCGGCCGGCCGCTTGCCTTTTTCATCAAAATGAAATCCCAGAAAAGTAAAGCCCTCGCGCAAATGGCAGAGAGAAGTTTTTTCGGCATTGAATTTGAGCTTGAGCTCATGCAGACATTCGTTGGCGCGGGCGCAGGCGGCTCGGGCTTCTTCCTCGGATTTATTGAGAATCAGGATATTGTCGGAATAGCGCAGGTAGTTCCACTCGGCGCGGAACATGCGGTCGTCCATTTTGTGGAGATAGATATTGGAAAGCAAAGGCGCGAGCACCATGCCTTGAGCGAGGCCCTTGGTGTCAGTGGCAGTGGCAGTAGCAGGAGCAGGAGCAGGAGCAGAGGCAGTGGCAATGGCAGAAGCACTATTCTGAAAAGTGCTACTGCTACTGCTACTGCTACTGCTACTGCTACTGCTACTGCTACTGCTACTGCCACTGCCACTACTGCCTCTGACGCATCGTTCAATGAGTTTCAGCAGCGGGGCTTCGGTGATGATTTCGGCGACGAAGTTGAGCAGCAGTGGAAGATCGACTTCATCGAAAAAACTTTCAATATCGGCGTCAAAAATCCAAACGCGGCCGCGCTGCAGATTTTTTTCCACGCGGGCAAGAGCTTGATGCGAGGATTTGCCGGGGCGGTAAGCATAGCTGCAATTGAGAAAAATCTTTTCAAACAAAGGTTGCACCACCAACAGTATGGCTTGTTGCGCCACGCGGTCGCGCACCGTAGGAATGCGCAGGGTGCGATCCTTGCCGGAGTCTTTTTTATGGGTGAAGGTGAGATAGGGCAAGGTTTCATAACTGCCTTCGGCCACGAGCGCGCGCAAAAGCGCAAGATTGTCGTGCAGATTTTTTTCAAAATCCTCGAGCGAAACGCGGTCAATGCCGGGCGCGCCAAGATTGCTGCGCACCTTTTGCCAGGCGGCGAGGAAATTGGCCTCGGTGGCGAGGGATTGGATAAGGGATTGGGACATTTGGTAGCCTTGGGTTCAGTGTAGCAGTTGCAGTGGGAGTAGCAGTAGCAGTAGCAGTAGCAGTTGCAGTTGCAGTTTTCGGTGCCACTGCTACTGCTACTGTTTTTTCTTCGGCACAAACTTCTCGGGATGCTGGATCATGCCACCGAGCATTTTGCCGACTTCTTCATAGCGTTTGATGAGCGACTGATGGATCTCTGGAGTTATGTAGCTACAGTCCTTGGCAAAATCCAACGAGACCGTGGTTTCGCTTGCTTCGGCGTCGACATCGGTGCATTTTGAGGCAAAATGGTTCGGGTAGTTGCGCTTACGATATGCCTCCGCCAGATTCAGGCAAACCGAACGCGACGAACGCCGGATTTGTGAGGTGAGCGAATAAACCTCCTCTTTTGGAAATGATTTGCTGAGATGAAAAATCTCCATTGCTAGCGCGTATGACATTTTATAGACTTTCATGTCTTTGAAACTACTGTCCATTGGAGACTCCTGTTTGTAATTGCAGTGGCAGTAGCAGTAGCAGCGGCAGTGGGCAGGGCACTACTGCTACTGCCACTGCCCACTGCTACTAGCGACTGCCACTGACCACATACTTCCCCATCCCAAAACTCGTCTTGCTGCCGACATGAATGTGCTCACCGAGTTTAATGAGCGGCAGAAGCGGCTTGATCTCGCCGACAAAGCTGATGCGGCCGGCAAATCCCCAGATATTCATTCTTCTTTCCTGGCGATTGGAGTAGCGCTCCCAATCTTGCCGGTGGAAATGGCGGTTCGTGGCGTGCACAGAGGCGCAGGCGTTCGAGATGATCTGTTTGTAATCCAGTTCCCATTTTTGGCCGCCGTGGATTTCTGCGAGCAATGAAGCGCGGCGCAACAAGCTGCGAAAAAAGATTTCAAAATTCAAATCGAACACCGGCCGGTTTTGATGCAGGATTTGTGTGGGCGTGACAAATTCCAATGTAACAGCGGCAGTGGCAGTAATAGTTGCAGTGGCAGTTGCAGCGGCAGTGGCAGTTGCAGCGGCAGTGGCAGTGGCAATGCTAGTGCTAGTGCCACTGCCACTGCAACTGCTAGTGCTGGTGCTACTGCAGCTGCCAAAATTGTTCACCCGCACTTGCCCTTCGCCCGGTTCTTGCTCGCGTGACCAGACCAAACTGCCATCGGCGTTGGTGACTTTTTGCAGTGAGAACTTCTTGTGGCCGGGTCCGATGCCGATCTCGCCGAGCTGGTCGAACGCGTAAATAAAACTCTCCACCAATTGAATGCCGCTGCCGAAAAGATTCAAGCCGAAGGAAAAAGACTCACCGGGAAATATCTGCCGCGTTTTGGTGAGCGGCGGCACGAGCACGAAAGGATGGGGCAGGTTTTCGGCTTGCATGTAAGTGTCTTTGCCAAAAGCGCGCGGCGTTTCGAAGATGTAGGAATAAGCGCAAGCGGTTTTGTTTTGGCAATGCTCGCAGACTCTACCGCGCGGCCGCAGGCACCACACTTGCTTCAAAGCATGCCCAAATCCCCCGCGGAAGGTGGAGCCTTTATATTCCGGCAGCTCGATTTTCTCCCGCGCCGTGAGATGGAACGTGAAGGTGGCGAAGGAGAAGGGGAGGTTTGTGAGTGCGTGCATTAGCGAAATCCCGGGATAAAGTTAGTGGCAGTGGCAGTGAGAAAGCAGTGGCAGCGGCAGGAGCAGCGGCAGTGGCAGGAGCACTTTAAGAAAACTGCAACTGCCACTGCTACTGCACTTGCTACTGCACTTGCTACTGCACTTGCTACTGCACTTGCTACTGCAACTGCCACCGGCGGCTGCCACTTCAATAATAAACCGTTTCATGCGTCATTCGCCCGATGCGGCGATAGACGCCGTTGAAATAATGATGCATGATCACTTCCGGGCCATTGCCGAGCAGCGCGCCGGTAAAAACGCCCATGATCACCGGCGCATTGGTGTAGAAATAAATGCGCGAGACGCCTTGCTCGCGAATTTTTTTCACTTCGTCTTTAACCTGGCGCACGAATGCCATCCATTCGTTTTCTTGTTCGGTAAAATTTCCGGCTTGGTGCACTTTGAAAACCGGCATGGCTTGCCGGCCATCGCGCGCCAGTTGCGCGGACACGGCTTCGGACAAATCTTCGCGCACGGAAACAATGAGCACCACTTCGCGATCGCCGCGCCCGGCTTGCAAAGTGCGAAGCTGGCGGCGCAATTGGCGAATCTTGCGCTGCGCCCAGAGCCAGGTCGCAACGGCAGCGATGATCGCCCAGAGTAGGTTGGTGAAGAGGCCGGTGAGGAGGTCGAGCATAGTTTGAGTCGGCAATGGCAATGGCAATGGCAATGGCAATGGCAGTGGCAGTGGCAGTCAATCAAGTGAAACGGGAAGCGAAGAGCGTTGCACTCGTTCATTTACTTTGGAACGCGGATGACGCGAAAGCTTGTATATAAATTGGTGTGGCTGCGGTGAAAACTGTGGCGCGATGTGGTTCGACAGTTTTCCGGTGGATCGATCCAGGAGCCGCCGCGCACAATGCGATAGTCCTTAAGAATAGGATCTAAATCCTCACACCACTCCCAAACGTTCCCGCTCATGTCATAAACTTCAAAGGGATTGGGGCGGTCACCCTTATGTATGGTTTTTTGTTCATGATTATTGTAATTGCATTTTGTAATTTTACCATCCTTGGTTGCATACTCGAGTTCTTGACCCGCTTTTGCCGCGTATTCCCATTGCATCTCCGAAGGCAGCTTGATAAGAGAGCCGGTTGCTTGACTTAACCACTTGCAGTATTGAACGGCTTGATCCCAAGAAACGTTGGTCACGGGCGAATCTCCATCTCGTGAAACTTCGTTATTGCCCAAACTTGGAAATTGATCAAGCGTAACCGGAAAATCCGCGATTTCGAAGGCCTCAACTCTTACGGTTTTTTTGAAAATAGAAAAACGGAACTTGCCTGCTGGAATCGGGATAAAATCAAATTCAGGCAATGCAGAGGCATTTTTCGAATATTCTTTTATTCGCAACTTATCTTCGAAACCCTTTAAGTCTTTGAGCAATTTCTTGAAGCCCCGATTGGGATCATCAAACGGGATGTATTGCTTTTCTTTAAGAAACGCCGGCACGTCCGTATCCGGCAGCTTGCAAGTGAAGATTTCTTTTTTCAAGCTATCAGCAACTTGCCACTCCCGTTTTACAAAGCCCACTTGAGCGTCGTGCGACCACACTAAAATTACGACATTACATCCATGAATATGCTTGTCAATCTCATCCATCCAATTTTGACCGGCGACTAGGTGTTCTATTGCGCGCCAATAATCAATTTCCTTCCTTTTGAGTTTTCTGGCTATCGCTTCTGCGATGAGCAGAGCATCCGGGTGATGGTTGCTATGACTAATAAATACCTTCAACTTGAACATGAAAACCTCCCAAAACCAATCAGACACAGCCAATAATCGTTTAGCGAGCCGGCGCCACTTTTTCCGGAATAGGTAATACCAGCCGATCTTTATATTCATTGGCCGGCTTATCCTGCCCTGGAACAGCACGCGGAATTTCAAGGTAGCGTGTTTTGTTATCCCAACCGTTGGTTTCGGTGTTTTGCCAGTCGAGCACTTTCTGCAATTGCTTCAAACGATAAGTATCCCAAAGCTGATTGGTGGCCGGCCTTTCGCTCTCCTCTAACTGACGAATAATTTCTTGCTCGAATTCAGCTTTCAAAACTTCAATTTCCGAGCTTTCGGGTGCCCCTTCATCTGCCCATTCGGCACGCAATGAGGCATATCGTTCTCTGCGTTCGCTAAGGTATAGTTTGGATGTTATCTTCACACTACCCAAGCCAAGCGGCTTGCCCATGCCGATTTTGTGGTAACAGGAAGCAGGCAATACGAGCGCAAACAACAAGGCGCCCAATTCAGTTTTCGTCAAATTCTCGAAACGAATTTTCGCGGTAAATTTGGTTCTGGGAGGCAAAGCTTCAATGACGGTGTATTGCGCCTCTTTTTTCTGCTTTCTAACGAATGCAAAGACGAGGTCCTTTAAGCTCTGCTCTCGGGAGGGAAAATTGGAGATTTTTATTTTTTCATCATCCACTTGCAAAAGCTCCATATCTAAGCTTTGTCCCGTTTCAGCAAGAAATTTTTCAAATTTTCCCCGATCCAATTTTACGTCTTCAGCCTGCCACTTTCGCTCACGATGCCAATAGAGCTTGTGCCCCCGCAAAAAAGTTTCTGCGGAGTTGTAATGATACAATTCGCGCACGGCATCGCTGGCCTGAACCAGATAGTGCTGGAAAGTAGTGGGCTTGGGCGAGGATAGAATTTCCGGAATAGCTGGCGAAACCTCGGGTGCCGGGCTTTCACTTAAAATGCCGTCTTCAAAATAAACTCGGCCAGCCTGGATTCCTGCTTTTGATATGGCGCCAAAAATAGCTTCGGCCATGTCGGGCGCGTCAAACGTGTTCATGGCCGCCGGCAGCAAGTCTTGCAGCGATTGTTGATAGGCCAGCCGAAACATGGCGGTATGACCAAAAGAGACGCGCTTATTATTTAAGCGATCAACCCAGTTGACATAGAAACAAGGAAATACTTGCTGCGAATCGTTGTCCAATTCTGCAATCAGATTCACCGCTTGCCGGTTCTCATCCAAGCGGTAGTTTCGAATATCATCTTCTGGAATCCAAATTTTTGTGGCATTTTGATCCGGCGGGTAAATCACCCAATCCCGTTTCTTTTTCGGCATAGGCCCGGAGATCACGATATAATTCTCGGCATCGCGAAAGAATTCGTAACAAGTGAATCTTCCTTTTGGCTCGCCCGGTGTTTTCTGCTTTCTTTCATCTTCAAGGATTTGATGGAATTGCTTGCTGGCAATAGTCTGCGCCGGAGTAATGCGATAACGTGTTCCTACTTTTGCCAAATATCCAGCGTTCATCTCATAAATAGATGACTTAGTTTTGCGGTCATAAGACGACATATGCGATTGATACTCATCGCGTAATTTGCTCTTGTCCGCCATGCCACGATAGTAATAGTGGCGACTGAGATCTGTTGTCAACCGGCTCCAGGTGAAAATCTCCACCAAGTTACGCACCATGCCGCGTAAGCTGCTTCCGGGAAGGCGAGGTTCACCTCCAGGAGAAAAAAAGGCGCTGGTTTCCGTAGTCTTAACTTCTGGATACTGTTCTGCGCCGCGAGTCCCACGAATATATAAAGGCGTTATCGCTTCAATCTCGCACACAATGTAGCCTGTTTTAGCATGAGTCGTGTCATAAGAGTCGAAACGATTGAACGGCTGCACCGTGATTACCTTCTCATTGAGCGGTACGAAATTGTAGGGCGCCGTTGCGGTCCGATTGAATTTCGGGTTGTGATTAAACTCAATCTTCGTCGTTTGGCGGACCAGCTTTCTGCCGAATCGAGGCGCTTGGGATGCTTTGGAAGGTTCTTCGACTTTTATTCCCTGCGCATTCGCGAATTTTTTCAGTTTGTCTTTCCAATCACTCATGTTGCACCTCACTCTTGATCTTGTTGTTTTCGCTTTGTGTCTTCGCTCAACAATTGTCACTCTTCATCCCGCGCTCTACGCTTTCATCTTTCCCAACTCCACAAACCGGCAATCCACGTAAGTCGCTTGGCCATACGCCATGCTTTTGCCGATATAGTTTCGGGTCTTCACAAAAACCAGTGGTTCATCTCGGCCTTCGATATGCGCCACTTTCAAAGGCACAGTAAGCTCGGTGCCACGATCTTCATAAAGAATGGCCCAATCACTTTTGCCTGCGCATGGTTTGGCGCGCGTGCCCCACAAATTTTGGCGCGCTTCTACAGCATAGCACTCCTCGCCTTGGCCATCAATGCGCAAACGATAGCTGAAGCCCTCGTCGCCGCGCCAGATTTTCAATTCGCGTTCTTGATTGAAAATGCGTGCGAGCTGCAAAAAACCGAGCTCGATTTTTTCATCTGCCTCCGCCAGCTTGAGCGCTTGGCCATCCCATTTGGCAAAACGAATGGCATAATCCAAATAAAAAACCGCCAGGCCTGCTGTGGCGCCAAACTTGGTCTTGATGAAATCCTCCAAGTCGGACAATTGCCAGTTTTCAGGAGTGCTTTCGACTTGCGACAACCCCTGCAGCATTTGCAGGCCGTTTTTCTTTTGTCCATTAACAGGTTGCATTTTGCATCGCCTCATTGAATGCCGTTGCGAAATTTTCGAGCTTTTTCCAGTCTTGCTCGCCAGCCACCGGCGCGCCTTTCTCGTCCACATCCAAAGTTACGCTTTCACCATTCCAGCAAATTTTGGCCGCATATTTTTGAACCGGATGCTGAAACGCTTTCAACACGCCGCGGCCAATGCTTTTTTCGCCGCCGAGGGCGAGATCACCCGTCCACAAGTCTTTTAGAATGTGCAGAAAAAGTCCGGCTTCCCATTTTTCAAATTTGCGCACGGCCATTTTCAAGCACAGACCGTTTCCGCCGGAGCTTTTTTGCCATAAAGGCATGGCCTCTAGTAGCGCGCCATGAATCGTGCCGCCGGTGAAGCGGTCGATCTTGATGCGCGTTTGCACTTCTTTGACCACGTCGCGCACCGGTGTTTCTTCAATAACAAACCTTCCTCGTTGCGCCAGTTTTTTGTTTTCGTCCACATAACCAAACAAAGCCTCCACTTTTTCATTTACCCAATCACGTGCTTTTTCATCCTCAGTCAAGGGGCAAACGGTGCGCAAGATTTTGGCGGCGCGATGGCGAATAGCGCCCCGCAGAGAAGGCCCGGGAATGACGCCCTCGCCAAAACTCTCCATCGCAACCACATCCGGCGCGCCCGGATCGACGGAATAGGAACGAACTAACAACGAACTTTTGAGCTGAAAATAAGCTTCGATTTCAAATTCTTCCGCTTCGATTGCCAGGGGCGTAAATGCCATGGCCGGGAAATCCTTTGGCGCCGGTTCGTTGCTCAACCATTGCTTTACGTCCTCCGAATTTTTGAAATCGAGCACGGCGATCTTCACCTCGTTTTCTTGCACACGCAGCTTGCCAAAGCCTTTGTTCGTCTTTGCGCCGAGGCGAATGCGCCCGGCATTGATGCCCTTGATCAACGCATCAACGATTTGATGGCAATATTCAGTTGAAACGTTGCGCTGCACGTTTTCAGTTTTGCCGATATGCCGCTGCGTGATTTTCAAATTGAGGGGGATCGTCTTGTCTTTGAGATATTCGACGATCTCGTAATCGTACTTGCCTTCGTCTTCGGCCAAATTGGTTTTGTGATCGATGCGGACGCCGTCGCGCATTTTGATCTTCGCGTTTTCGAGAAGAACGTCTTCACATTGCAGCGCGCTTTGCGGTTTCTTTTCGTATTGCGGATTTTCGCCTTCCAGCAATTCCATGTTTTCGCCGGGGGCTTCCTCGCCGAAAAGCAAATTAAATTCGTCGCGCCCGTTTTGTCCGGCGAAATCTCGAAGAAAGGCGCGAAACACGCCGGTTAAGGAGCTGGCGGGAATCAAAATGTGCGTCTCTTTATTTTTATCAGCAAGCGAGGGGAAAGTTGCGGCGCCGGCGAGCTCGCGCCAGCAGCTTTCACGGATCACATCCAAATCGCTGTTTTCATCTTCGCCCGAGCCGATGAGGAACGGGCTCTCCACACGCACCGGTATCTTGACGTAAATTTTGCCAACAGCCGGAAAACGCCGTTTTTTCGGCGACACAGTCGCTATGGGTATGGCATTCATTTCACTCTCCGTTTTATTGTTGCTCTTCGCGTTCTTTTTTACTCATCAAAGTGAAGAACGTCGCCATATACAAACGAAAAAGCTCGTGCAAAAAATTTGGGTCGGAGTGTACTTCCGGCAGGCCGGCGCGGTGGCAAAGCGCTTGCTCGGCCTCGCGTTCGTTTTTATATTTGCTGCCGTCAAACAGTTCTTTGTAAAGCCTTCCCTTTTCAGCCGCAATAGGATTGGCAGTGAGAAAGTCCCAGAGAGTTTGGTCTTGGTTGCAGGCGCGTTTGAAAACCTGGTCGCGAGTAGTCTTCGGCAGCGCCTTAATTCTTTGCTCAAACTCTTCGAAACTCGAGGAAGTTACGGCAAAGCGCTGCAACCGGCTCATCTGTGCGCCCGAAATGCGATTACCATTGGGAAGGCGGAAATCAAAGTCTTCATCGCCAGCATGTAGGGCTTTGGCGTTCAAATGTTGCGCGGCCACAGCCTTGGCTCTTTCGCGATGACCGTTCCACAGCAGCGTTTTGATGATGGTTTGAAAAGTGGGTGGAGATTGCTTTGGCAAATTTTTCTCGGCGGCGTTTTTTCTCTCCTCGGGCTTAGGCGGTTCTTTCTTGCCGATTCTCGCGTCTTTTTGCCAATTAATGGCAACGCGACCAAAACCTTCGTTTTTGCGAATGCCGAGCCCCTCGCTTTGCAGGTGTTGCAAGGCTCCCTCGACTTGGACTTCTTGAGTTTGGTCAAGCGGCGGATTGAAAACAACTTTGAAGCAACTGCCCATGGCAAAAGCGCTCATGGAAGGCTTGCGCGCCCGCCAGACTGCGACGTAATTTTCCGTGGCCGAGCGCTGCAAATAGTATTTTTCAATATCGAGCTGTTCACCGGCAAGTGGGAGACCATGTTTGAGGAGAAGCTTCGCTAGTGTTTCTTTCAAAAGACTGACGCCGGCTTCGCTGTGGCCAAAGCGGTTCAGCAAAATGGCGTCAGACAACATGGTTAAAACAAAAGATTTTTCGTCAATCTCTTCGTGCTTTGGCGCCTCGCAAACGGGCGCCGATTGAAACTTTCGCCAATCGATTTCGACCAACCCATATTCCGTGTTCTTGGAGCGGCCAAGACGAGCCTGCCCGTTGCCGCCAAGTTTGTCTTGAAATAGTTTCAGAGTCGCTGCGTCACCAATCAAGCACGCGCTGAAGATTTGATCTCTTTCCAAGGCTTCATAGTTGAAAATCATGCCATCCACGTTTCTGCCGGCCAACTGATTGGTGCGCTGATGATGGAAGTGATAGGCTTTCTTGATTTCAGGAGAATCAAGAGTGAAATTTTTATCTGAACCGAGAACGAGCGTGCAAAAACCGCCGGAAGGCGTATTCGGCTTGTCTTTTTTTCCCTTTTCAGCGGCCTCCCTGTCGGGCAAGCTTTCTTTGTCAAAGAGCGTGTCGGTCAAATCATCCGGATACGCTTTGGGCGCCATCAGAGAGCGCGGCGCCGGCAGTGTGCGCCCGCTTTTGGAATCGAGGGCATAGCCATTTAAAAAGCGCAGTCGATCGGAAAGAAACAATTGCGCAAAAAAGGGATCGCCATGCGCCTTTTTACGCGCTTCTTTGTCCTTCAGATGCTCTCTGATGTACAGGCTTGCGAACATGCCAAGCAACGAAGAGCCGGGCAAGTAGTCATGGCTCAGGCTGATGTTTTCATCGCCCACGGAATTGGTGAGCAACACCGGTGAAAGCAAGCGGACGGTATAATTCACTTGCAGCAATGCGTCAGCCATTTTGCGCCTCCAGAAGATTGGCGGCTGCAGACGCTGCCGCGCTGGTGTTCGAGAGCGGATTCAATTGACATCTGATTTTGCCGAGCCCGCGATTGCGCTTGCCACCGAACGCACGCGTGACTTTTACCGCTTCTTGAAACAACTCGATGAGATATTTGTCGTTTGACGGCAACAAGATTCGGCTGCAAAACTTCAAGCCGCGTTTGAGCACGCGAATTTGCCGCAGCGAGGGGTCTTGCGCCGCGCCGGTCTTGGGCTCGATTTTAGTTTGCTTGCGGATGGTGGTGAAAACCGTGATGACGTTTTCCGGCGTGGCCAGATGCGAAGCCTCCAATTGCGCCCATTCCAGCCACAGGCGCAGGCTTTCATACTCCGGCAAATAAGCGTTGCGCACGCTCATCTCGGCCGCTTCCGCGGTTCCCCGTTTGCCAAAAAGCTTATCCAAGGTCTCGGCATTCCAACTTTTGCTTGAGTTCATGCCGCTCATCTCATAGGCGTTGATCACCTCTTCCGCCATTTCGCGCAAAATGCCCTTTACGCGACGCGCGGGGATAAACGGCAAACCGAACTCATCGTAAACGACGTCCGAATCAATCATACCGGCCCAACCTTCCCCCGAGCCGGGATTGGCCGCGGAACACAATTCGATCTCTAAATTGAAGTCAGACATTGTTTGCCTCTTTCATTAAGCTTTCAGGGTAAAAATCCATCATTTCCAAAATATCGTAATAAGGCGTGCGATTGCTATACCAGCCGGTTTCATGTGCATTGCCAGCTTCTGGAATGTGGTGCAGGGTAAGTCCGCGTGCTTTTGCCTGGGCCAGAAAACCTTTCGTTTGCTCTTGTCCCTGCACCAACGCGTGGAAAAGCTCATGCAATTTGGAATTGGGCCAGCCTTTGCCTTCTCTTCCCTGAGTGCGGAAATGGTGAATGGCATTCTTGGCTGCTTGAAAATCCTGCATATTGTTGGGATCACCAAGCTTCCATGGCCGCCACAGCAACTTATTCTCGCCAACTTGATAACGCCGCTGCCGCAAGGTCTCGAGATCGCCAAAGGAGAGGCCGCTGTGTGAAAAGTGGAAATCCAGCCAGGAGGTATTGCTCTCCCGTCCCTCTTTTTTGGCGCGCCGGCACAACTTTTCGGCAAGCTGATAGCCGCGATAGAACGGATACTTCGTGCGCGTGATCGCAATACCCGCGCAACAAGACAGTTTTGCCAGATTCTCGTTTTTTTGGAGCGGCGCAATGTCCCTGAGATTGCCGGCGGTGAAAGCTTTCATGAATGTTTCGGCTAAAAAGAATCCCAAACGCGCATCTGAAATGAACGTGATGTCATCGCCACTCAAAACGATGGGCCGGACGGGAAGTATATATTGCTGAGTTTTGGGATTCCAATAAGGCTGCAACGACCCATCAACAAGATCAGGAAGATAAGGCCTCAGCTTCTGCAGGGTCGCTTGCACAGCTTTCGTCGTGATATCATCGATCCGGTCAGCCAGCATGCGCTTGTCAGCCGGCGTTTCACAGGCTTTGAATTTCTCGCCAATACTGTTGCCGTCAATGTGCACAATGGCAATGTGATTGTCTTCACCTTTTTTCTGGCCCAAGGCTTCGAGATCATTGCCAAAAGTGTATTGTTTGTATTTTGTATCGAATTCTTTGGTCAAATATTTTTCATTGATGGCGTCATTAGCAGCATCTGCCTGCTCGAATTTGGCAGCGGCGACCGAGGAGAGATATTCCTTCTGATTTTTTCCCGAAGAGTGATAATCCTCGACTGAAAGTCCGGTCACTTTGCACTCTGCTGTGATGCCGTGACGAGGAATAACGGTTTCAGCCTTTTGCAGGTTTTTATTTTCCTCCAGTAGCTTGAAAACCGCTTCCAACGCTGCGGGATTATCAAGCGAATCCGTTTCCTGAATTGCCACGACCGGCTGCACGCCCGGCGCTTCAAGAAGCAGCTTGCGTGTCCATGCTTGCACGAACTTTTTGGCCAAATTCTCGCCATCATGCCGGCGGAACAACAATAGAGCATTGCCGCCGCCGACGTAGCCGGTCTCCATGAGCGTTCCCGGCTTGCCGAGATGAATTTTCTCTGGAGTTTCGCGCCATTTTTTCAAAACAAATTTTCCGGCAGGAACAACTTCGGCAATGACCTGCGCCAGCCAGCCTTTTGGTTCTTCCGAATAAATCTCTTCAACGATTTGTGACGCGCCGACGTTGGATTTGAGCTTGTTGCTGCCAAAAACATAGTCCTGGATCGCCGAACAATCCAGCAAACACAAATCGAACTCTGCCATGATTCATTCTCCTGCACTTATTTTTTCATCATATGTTCTTTGATATTTGTCCAAAGCTGGCCCTCGCGGAGTTGTTCCAGACCGAAAACCTTGATATTGGTCTGCCGGCCGGTGTCGGCGAGCAAATCCGACTCGAGATCTTCAACCTTCTCTGCGGGGTTCGTGGTGACGAGAAGCGAACGAGCTTCATCGCCTCCGATTTGCCGCGTGCGGTGCATGATTTCAAACGCCTTGCTCTTGCAGGTTCTTCGGTCACTCGCCGTAGTCAAGGAAATGCCACACAACTGATAGCCATAGAGAATCATAATGTCGAGTTCAAACGTCTTGTCGGCGCCATCTCTTTTGATATGCCAGTTACTGGCGATCTGGAATGTTCCATCAGAAAATAATTCCGCCTGCCGAATCTCTTGAAGAGCAAAGGCCTCGAACCATTTGCCATCCAAAAACTCAACACCGGGTTTGAACTCATTTTTGAAATGACTGGACGAGCCCAGATCCAAAATTCCGTCATCGTTGAATTTCCACCGCTGCGACTCCGGCAGCATTTGCATAAGCAACGGTTCGATTGTTTGCCAGGCCTCATGCTGTTCAAGTTGCTGGCGGGTGATGGCTGCTTCCGGCTTCTCGATTTGCTCGCCGCGCGGCGTGCGGCGATAGAAAAGCGGACGCAGAACTTCGTTGCGCCATTTGATGAATTTGGAGATTGACCCGTCTTTAATCATGGCTTTCAAGGCGTTGTTCGCTTCCGGCCAGTCGAAGATTTCATCTTCATGCGATTTGTGGCAATGATGAAGGAGCAACAAGTTTTCCAAATCAATGTTGACTTCTTTCCGCATGTCGCCGGACAACGGCAGCCCATCATCGTGCTTCAGCAGAAAATCTTCGGCATCCAAATAGGAGAAGCTGCAATTCGTGAAGTCGTGATTGGAGCGATGAGTGAACAAGGCGAGGTAAGCATGCACCGCCATGTTCTTGGTGCCGCCGGTGTAGTTCAGGTGAAAAGTATCATTCTTGCCGAAGGGAATTTTATTGAGAACATCATTGGCGACTTGGCGGGCGTTGCCTTGATCTTCCAGATCGCAAAAATGAAATGGCACTGAGCAGCCCTGCATTCTTTCCAGCACCAATTTAAGCCGTTCCGCATTCTTTTCCGTGCCATGTTTACCTTTGGTGTGGATTACAGAAATGTTTTTTAGGTTCTTTTCTTTCCTGTCTTTATCCAAGAAATATTTTGCCGCCACGAAATTTGGCAGCGGGTTCTCGCCGATGAGCAAAACGAGATGCTGGAATTGCAGTTCGTCCTTTGCGCTATTCATAAGCTCGCTCCCTTGTGAAACGTTAAACCACCTTCATATGCTTTTTGATTTCCTGCCAGATCGTGCCCCCGGCAAGCTCTGGCAGGCCGAGAATTTTGAGGTCCTTTTCACCGCCGGTATCGGCTTCCAGATTGTTCGTCAGCTCTTCGATTTCTTCACGAGAAGCGGTGGCAATCAAAACCGCACGCGCTTCGTCGCCACCCATCTGCCGAGCGCGGTGCAAAGCTTCAAACGCTTTACCTTTTCGTGCCTCTTCATCAATTTCCGTGGTCACGGACACACCACAAAGTTGGTAACCATAACGGATCGCGACATCCAACTCAAAGTCTGTACTTTTCAGAGCAGCTTTCTTTTTGACCTTCCCATTGCTGATCACCTCCAACTTGCCGGTATTCATTTCGGTTTGCAAGGCATAATTATTTTTCAGCGCAGCTTTCTTTATAGCCTTCCAATTGTTGATCACCTCAAACTTGCCGGCATTCGTTTCGGCTTGCAAGGCATGATTGATTTCTTCATGCACATAACACTCGAGCCATTTACCGCGCAAATAAGCAACCCCTTTCTGATACTCTGCTTTGCCCTTTTCGTCAGCCTTCAAATTCAATAGCAGCCCGGTTTCTGAATCGAACTGCCAGCGTTGCGGAAGAGGAAGGTGCTCGCATACGAGCATTTTCGCATATGCCCAAAAGGGATATTTGTTTTTGTCTTCAAAATCACACAGATAGAAGTCCGGCTCCGAGGCGCGAGTTTGGCCGGGCCGCTGGAGTTTGGCCCTGCGCCGGTAATATTCGTCGTTCACTTCTTTAACCCAGGCTGTGAATTCAAGAATCAAGCCCTGCCGTAAGTAATCACGAAACACCCAATTGATTTCCGGCAAACGGAATACGTTCTCGTTTTTGTTCGTGTTGGACTGGCAGCCATGGAGCTTCAATAACTGATCGAAGGAAATCTCAACCAACTCCCGCCAATCCTGGCCCCCCGTCCAAGTATGCCCGTCTTCTGATTTCAATGTGAAGTCATCGGCATCCAAATAAGAAAAACTGGCATGGCCGGGCGGGAAGCGCTTGGCATGCGCTAACAAAACCTTGTAAGCATGCACCGCCATCACCTTCGTGCCGCCGGTGTAGTTGAAATGAAAAGACTCGCCACGCAAAATATTTCGCACCACCTGCATGTCGAGATCGCGCTCAACCTGCCGGGCGTTTCCAGCCTCGTGCAAGCGGCAGCGTTTAATACAGAAGGGCCGCCCCACCTCCTCTCTCAAAACGGTTTCAAGATGTTCGACTTGCACCGCCGTTTCATCGGTATGCACTGCTACGAGCACACGCAAATCAGGCCGCGCCCCCAGGAAATATCTCGCCACCACGAAATTCGGCAGCGGATTAGTGCCAATGAGCAAGACGAGATTCTGAAAATTTTCCATTACTCCACCTGCCACTGCTGCTGCCGCTGCCACTGTTGCTGCCGCTGCCATTGACTACCGCTCTTCATACTCTCGAAACCCTACAAATCGAAACTCCGCCACCTTCGTGCCGTCGGGCTTGTCCACCGCAATCCGTTCCGTAGTCGAAGCCACACAGCGCAGGCCCGCGGCCGTGGCTTGCTTCACGAACTGATGGACGAAAGTCATTTCCCCCATTACGTGAATGGCATGATCAGTCGCAGTCGCAGTCGCAGTGGCACAAGAAAGCAGGCTTTGGCACTTCTGCACAAAGGAAGCCGCTAAAGCCGAAATTTGATCAAGGTCTGCGAAAGGGTCAATGACTGGAAACGGCAAATCACACACTTCGCCGAAAAGCCGTTCTGCCGCCAGCTTTTGCGCCGCGCCCCAACGGCTCGTTTCATGATTGGAAAGGTTGATCAGCATAATTTCATAGTTCCGCAATGCGTTTCTTTGGTGTTTCCTGCCATGTTATGCTGGAACAAAATGACATTCCACTCCCACAACCTTGCCACAACCTTGTCATTCCTCCCAGTTTTTTTTCCAAAAAGATGCTTGATTTTTTCCCCAAAAAACTATATCGTTTCAATGAGCGGTAAGACCACTGCCGGTTTCCAAGGTGTTCCCTCCCGTAGGCTGGCTAAAGCCTTGGAGAAACAAATCTGCAGGGCACGCTCATTTTTTATTTTGGGGGTATTGTCCATTATAAAGGACTTTATCCTCAAAAATCCGAAACCATCTTTCGTCCCCTCTTTCATACTTTCGAAAGATTCCCCAAGCAAAGGCGCGGCGTTTGTTCATCGTAACACTGAAGATTTCAAGCGGAACCCCGGCCATTTGCTTATAAAAATACTCTTTGACCTGAAATGAAGTTCTCTCACCTTTAAGCTCGGTGTCAACGCTCGTGCGTTTTCTGTAGGGGTCTAATTTTCGTCTGATGGTCTTCTTCACCGCACGAATGAGCGTGCGATTGTTTTCGATCCCTTTGACGATCAAAATCGTGACCGTAAAAAAGTTCGACGGCTTTTTGTTTACGAAATCAAACCCAAGATCACCGCTTTCATCAAGATAAAGATACCACATTCTCCCTCTGCCTTTTTGGCTTCTTTGCCACCACATCATTCCCCAATCTGAATCAACCGCCCATCCAGCTTCAGCCCGTAGCATTTGCCATACTTCCCCACAGCACTGATCAGGTATAGTTCAGCGGTTTCCAAATCAACAAGCGCGGGTTTGAGATGCTGGTTGTTGATGCGGCTGATGAATTGCAGCACGCGCTCGAACTTCAGGCCTTTGTCGCGCCGCAGAGATTCATTGAAGCGCTCGACCATGCCGGCGGAGCGGCTGACTTGTTGATATTTAGCCAAAAGGTTTTTCACGCTCGCAGGCCGCAGAAACTCGCCTTCCGGTCGCTCGAAATAGCGTTCATAATTCTCGCGCGGCGTGGCTTCAGGACGGTTTTGGCTGCGCTCGGCAAAATACCAATACAGGCAAAATTCCATCGGCGGCAAAACGATCTCGCGAGGACCGAGGCGCAGCGCATGGCGCGAGGGAAAGAGCTGCAACACCGGCATGCGCGGCAGTGCGGCGATTTGAGCTTGCGTCCATTGCAGCAACTCGGCAAAAGAGGCGCGGCGATCTAGCAATTCCATCGGCAAGCGCTCGCGCAAACGGACATACGGAATCTCGACCAATTCCACTTTCACCTGCGCGCTGTCAAAGATGCGGCCATCGCTCAAACGCAAGCGCTGCGCGGCAGGCGCGGGATAGTAAAACTCAGCATGATGTTCAGCCTCAGCAGGAGTGAGCAAAACATGATAGAGCTTGTCTTGCTCGCGCCCCAACATTTGCATCACCAGCGCCATGTAGCTGCTCATGGTTTTGCGGCCGCCAGCCAGCGAGCAATGCACCGCGATGTGAGGATCGCTCGTTCTCTCCCACAACACGCGCAAAATCAGCTCGAGAAAATTTTCGCTGTCCCGGCGGCTTTGAATATCTTGCAATGGCAGCAGGCCATCATGCGCTACAAAAATGTTCTCAGCAGAAAATCGCATCTGCCGGCACTGCGCGGGATAATCCCGCTGCATTTGATAAAAGCGCCCGCGCTGCGGGTCGAGTAATTTGTCGATGGCGACTCGTCTCCCCTCCTGGGTGGAAATGGCTGAGATTTCTGAAATGGGTATGCCTTCTTGCACGCACAAGGCATACAACGTTTCGGTGAGAACCTGCGGAGTTCTACCGAGCAAGGCAATCAACTCATGCTGGAGCTTCTGTTTTGGCTTTGGCTTTGGCATGCCACAAATTCCGCGGGATCGCCGGATGATAAATCATCCGGCGACGAGGTGAAAGCACCATAAATGGCGCTAAAAACAATCGTGCAGAAAATTTCATCAGAACCGCTTCGGACTATCAATACCAATAAATTCTTCCGCAGGTGGCTTCAGCCATCTTTCATCTCCGAGCCTGATGGTTCACCATCAGGCGTTGGGCATCTCATTTGAAAAAATTTTTTAAAACTGCGCGAATCCGTGCGTGATTTGCGGGAAGGTGTTCGAGCTATAAGCTTGAAAACAATTTTAGGCGAGGCAGAAATTTCCCCAACAAGGTTGCGGAAGGATAAATGAGCGAAAACAAAAATCTGATTGGGCATACCGACCTCACTTCCTGGGAATGAATCCGGATCTGGTCGGGATGGCACAAGCGGGCGGCGGCGTAATCAGAATACCGGGCGCTTCTGTCTTCCCCATGAGCCGATTGGACGTTTGGGCAACATGCAATCAACTCTGAAGTGCAATATAGTCTGCTATGAACAAATATCAAGCAAAAACTTACTGCTCTCAAAAAGTTAAGAAAAGCCGTCGTTCTGTGAGTGAGACCACGCGAAACAGCGCAGTTACAAAATAAAAAAGGGAATCAAAATGATTCCCTTTTTACACAAAATCCGATATTTAGCTTTGTAGCGGGGGGAGGATTTGAACCTCCGACCTTTGGGTTATGAGCCCAACGAGCTGCCAGACTGCTCCACCCCGCGATGTTTGCTGAATATCATAATTTAAAAAAATATTGCTCGAAGTCAAGCTATTTTTCTACGGCACTTCTCGCACCTTGCTCACGAAATATTCCGTCTCTCCAAAGCAAGAGGTGGGCACGCCGACGTGTTGTTCATAGGATAATGAGACTCTGCGGCCGATCAATCGTTCGATTTGCCGCGCGACGGAATCATCGCGCACACTGAAATAAAAAATTTCCGGCATGGCGCCGGGTAAATTGACCATTGCCAATTCTCCCTCCCAGGTTTTGCACACCCATCCCTTTTTGGAAAATTTCTGCACGAAGCCGGCGCGGTCGCCGCTGGCATAAGTGAAAGTCAGCGTCGCCCAGCTCCATAACGCGAATCCCAAAATGATGGCCGTCAGCAAGACGAGAAAAACTTTGACAAATCCACTCGATTTTGCCATGCTAAAAATATTCTCCTAACATAACGCGAACCAGCGCGATTTCCAATGCTGATGATGAATAGATTGAGTGCTGAGAACCATTGCCGGACGGCCACAGCCAGGCAATCCGTCCGGCAATGCCATGAGCCGCAGCCGGCGAGCTGATGGCAGAATAAAAGCTCGCAAGCTGCAATGGGATTAATGCGCCGTGGCCTTTGCCGGTTTGGCGAAACCGGAATATAGACCCCATGCGCCAATGGCAAGATTAACGAGGTTGGAAAGCATTCCTCCATTTAATTGCAGGCCGGGAACGAGTTGCGACGCACCTAAAACGCCGACGATGGCGTTCAATCCACCGACAACTTGTGCGCCCGTGCGCTGCCCTGCTTCCGAGCCTTTGAAGCCGAGATAACTTAATGCCGCACCCGACAGAATGTTGAAAATGTTGCCGCCGGCTCCGGCATTCAACATGCCCTGGATCTGCGGAACAAACTGGCTGAGCAAACCAATTGCCAGTTGAATGAGTCCCGCATACTTGGAAAACATTTGCGCCATGGCGTTTCCTCCTCTTCAAAAAATGATGAAGTTCGTCAACCATTATGGGGTTATTGCTGCCATCATCACTTTCATGTCAAAGCAAAACTCAGCCTTTCAGAATGAAGGTCACTTTCAAAACCACGCGATAGGTGGTAATTTTGCCGTTTTCAATATCCACTTTCATATCTTTGACCCATGCGCCTTTGACGTTTTCCAGCGTTTTATTGGCGCGCTCGATGCCCAGGTTGATCGCATCTTCGAAGCTCTTCGTGGAAGAAGCGATGATTTCGGTTACGCGTGCGACAGACATGGCTTACTCCTCTTTGTTAACGGCGAGGTTCTTCCGGATTCACAATTTTATAAATAACGGCGGCTAAAGCGGCGCCGGCAAAATTAGCGATCAAATAAACCCAAATATTGCTGCCCGCGCTCAAGCCAAGAATGGTGAGGCCCAAAGCGACGGCGGGATTGAATACTCCGCCAGAAATGCCGCCGCCGGCATATGCGCCGGCCAAAACGGTAAAGCCGATTGCGAGTCCATAATAATTATTATTGGAATTCCGTTTCGAGGTTGCGGTATTGAGCACAACGTAGGCGAGGGCGAAGGTGAATAATAACTCAACCACCAGAGCGCGTCCGCTATTGAGAGGCAAGGTATGCGTTTCCGCGCCGGATTTGCAAAAACCGGCAATCAAAGCCGCGATGACGGCGCCGAGAATTTGTGCGCCCATATACGGGGCCACGTCTTTGGTTTCGCATTTGCCGCGCATCCATACCGCCAGCGTGACCGCGGGATTATAATGCCCGCCGGAAATATGCCCGCCGGCGTAAACCATCACCATTAATATCGACCCGATCGCGAGCGGCGCCATCGCGCCGGCTCCCGGAGCAATCACGGCGAGCCCGATGGTAAGCACCAAAAAAAATGTGCCAATGAATTCGACCACATACTTTGCCATTCCTTCCTCCTTCCACAAGCGGTCTTGAGATGCAATCAGCCTTCAAATTTTCATGTTCATTTTCAAAATTGTGCAAAATTGAAATACGGACACTGTCTCATTTGTTCACCCGGCAAATGGGTTCCGGGTATTTGGGCATACCATAAATGTTGTTGCAGAATTGTCAAAAATTAGCATAACAAAACTCAAGCAACATATCAAGCGATATTTTATCCGGTCACCAAAGTCCTCACGACAAACTGCGTTCTACTTCCTGCTGCACGTCGGCACAAGTGGTTTTGGCCGAATGCAAAAGCGCGCTGAGTTTGCTGCCGGTTTGGCCGATAAAATCCGGGTCTTTGGTATGCGGCAGGTTAATGCGCACGTTATAAATCGCGCCTTGCAAGCCGGCAAATGCCATGAGTGCGCCCACGCCGGCATCGCTCATTACATTTTTATTTCCCACTTTTGCGGCGCGCAAACAAAGCTGCAATGCTTCCTGGCAAAGCCCGGCGGTTTGCAACGGCGCGGCGGCCGCGGATTTGTATCCGGCGCGCAGGGCCGCGCTGCGCTTTTCTTTTTGTGGCGGTGTGTCTTTGGGCAGGCGCAGCGCTTCTAAAACCTGGCTGAAGGCCTGCGTGTCAGCATCGATGATTTGCACCAGTTCGTCTTTTATACGCTGCGCCGCTTCTGCCAACTCGCATAAACTTTGGTACTGCGCGTCAAATTCACTCTTCCCTATACATAAATTGGCGACCATCGACGCCAGGGCCGAGCCTAACGCTCCGGCGAGCGCTGCAATCGCGCCGCCGCCGGGGGCCGGCGTGTCGCGTGAAACTTCATCGACAAAATCATTCACCTTCAGATTGGCCAGCGGCCCCGCGGCTTGCGGTATGCCGATGATTTTTTTGCCCGGATCAAATTCCGCCGCTTCGCGCAAGCCCATGGATTGCGCCGCCGTTTCCAAAATATCGCGCACCGGAATGCCGGTGGATTTCAACATGCGCTGCAAATAGAATTTGCCGGCGAGCAGCATGGCCTCAAAAGGAATCACGCCGACGATTTCCGAGCCGTTCATGGCAATGCCGCGCGCTTGCGCCAGCTTGCGCGCCTCTTCAAGCACGAGATGCGGCGGGGAAATTTTATAATTGGTGAGATTGATGGAGATCTGCGCCCGCCGGTAGGCGGCCACGACCCAGCCGACGGCTTTCACATGAACGAATTTGCCGCCGGCATACACCGGCAGGCCGTTCAAATCGTTCACTTCCATGCCTAACTCTTCATATCTGCTGTACAAATCGCCGCCGTGTTTTTCGCGATAATGTTCCGCCAGCTCCGCGAAAGTTTTAGCCGTGACCTCGCAATTGCCGCAGGGAAATTTTTCCGGGCCAAAATAGACCACCTCGCCTTTGTAATAGAACGGCGAAATGTTGCCCCTCCTTTTCCAGCGGCCGCGCTCGCGCAATTCATAGGCAATATCTTCGGCATAGCGCCGATCGGTGGTATTCAAATTGAGATTGTACGCAATGAGAAATTCCCGCGCGCCGACGGCGGTGGCGCCGCTTCTGGCATTGAATTGCGCCGGGCCGAAATCCGGTTGCCAATTGGGATCAGCCAATTTCTGCGCCAGCCCTTCATATTCGCCCGCACGAATACTGGCGAGATTGCGGCGTTCCGGCCGCGTGGCCGCATATTCGTACAAATAAACTGGAATGCCCAATTCTTCGCCGAGGCGCTTGCCCACGGCGCGAGCCATCGCCACACAATCGTCCATGGTGACACCGGCGACCGGAACAAACGGCAACACATCGGTCGCGCCCATGCGCGCGTGCTCGCCATGATGCCTGGCCATATCGATCAATTCCGTTGCCATTTTCACCGCGCGAAATGCGGCCTCTGGCACGGCCTCCGGATCGCCGATAAAAGTCACTACCGTTCGATTCGTGCTCGCGCCTGGGTCCACATCCAACAATTGCACGCCGGGCACGGCCTCGATCACAGCGGTGATTTTTCTGATGAGGCTTTGGTCGCGGCCTTCGGAAAAGTTGGGAACGCATTCGACGATTTTGGGCATGCGGTTCTCGGATAGAGGTTGGGGGTGTTGTGACGGACTACCGATTGTGCCGATCCATTACAGGATTCTTTGCGGAATGACATGTTACTTGGAAGCGATGACTCGGGCTACGGAGTTCGTCCGCCGGGTAACACCTGGCTGTCATCCTGTAAGGAACTTTTTAAGCATCAAGCACAATCGTAGTGCTCAAAAAGATGCTTGCAGCATGACATGCTTACTTGGAAGCATTGACTCGACTCACGCAGCTCGTCCGAAAAGTAACTAACTCATGGCGAAGCCAGTGCCATCCCCACGTAAATCGTGCGGCCGGCTACCGTATTTTTGCCGGAAAGAACGTGCGAAGCTTCCAGGCTCAATTGCACTTTCCGGCTCACATGGTAAATCACCCCGCCCCACAAGCGCGTAAAGTTTTGATCTTGAATCAAAACGTTCATGTTGCCGGAATCAGCAGGATTTGCTGCTTCGAGAGCGCGCGCGGATTTTCTTCCATCCAAAGAAACTTTCACAATCACCTCCGCGCCCGCCCAAACGCCAAATTCAGCGAAATAGGGAATTTCGTCATGGAATGCTTCGCCGCCGCGCCAGGTATAGCCGACATCGGCGGTAAAATAATTTTGCACCGGCAGCGGAGCTTTGGCTCCGATTTGCAAACGCACTTCATAATCTTTTGCTCCCGTTCCCAAAGGAATTACCGTGCTTTCATCGGCGACGGGAATTTTCATCATCGGCTGAACGGCAACCGCAAACGGCAGCGCCAGCAAACGCCAGCGCGCGCCGAGATAAACGTCTCCCGGGCCGCGGGCACGGTGCTCATAATTTTGGCGTAGATCGCTATTGAAGCCGGTGGAGGAAAAATTTTTGTAGGAAGTGTTTAGAATAAAAGTTCCCCAATCGACAAGACCATATTCACCATAAAAGTAAAAACTATTGTCGCTGAATTGCGCATTGCGCAGATTGCTGAATTGGCTGTTGAGCGGCTGCCTGGCACCGGCAATGCCGAATTGCTCTTCGGTCAGAAAAGAGCTGAACGAAAGCTTGGCATAATAGCCGCCCCGTTTTTGCGTCCAGCCGCCGGCCAGGCACAGACTCGGAATGAGCAAAAAGAAAAACAAGATAATTTTCATTGTCCCGGGATCCTCTTCAATTTAGTGCTTCAATAAAAAAAGCAAAGCGCTTGAAACGCATTTCCATCTTCTCAGTAACGCGGACAAGCCGCAACCAAAAAAGATTAATACGGAGAAAACAGAGCAAACAGAGAGGGCGGCGCCTGGAAAACTCCCTTTAGCTTTGTAAGCTCTGTTTGCTCTGTGTTTAAAATCTTTGCTTTTTTTGCAACGATTGAACTTCTAATAGGCTACCTCGAATTTTCAGGCAAGCTGAAAACCGAAGCCCTTCGAGCAGCGTATTCAAGGTCACGGAATTGGAACGGCTCACGGAATTAAAATCAAAATATTTTTCTTCCGTGAGATGTTCTTTTTCCGTGAGCCTGTACCAAAGCTTCCAACTATCCAACTATCCATCATCCAACTTCATCCCACGCGCTCGAATGCGCCCATGCGGCCGTATTTTTCGATGCGCAGGTCGATCAATTTTTCCGGCGGAATTTTGGCGAGCTCGCGCAGCTCGACGAGCAGGCGCTCTTTCAAAATGCGGGCGGCTTCGTCGTGGTTGCGATGCGCGCCGCCTAACGGCTCTTTGATTACGCCGTCGATGATGCTCAATTTCAACAAATCAGCGCCCACCAGCTTCATCGCTTCCGCCGCTTGCTCGGCTTTGGTGCTGTCGTGCCAAAGAATCGCGGCGCAGCCTTCGGGCGAAATTACCGAGTACCAGGTATTTTCCAGCATCAACACGCGGTCGCCCACGCCGATGCCCAGCGCACCCCCGCTCGCGCCTTCGCCGATGATGGCGATGATGATGGGCACGGGCAGGTGCGACATTTCAAAGAGATTGCGCGCAATGGCCTCGGCCTGGCCGCGTTCTTCCGCGCCGATGCCGGGATAGGCGCCCGGCGTATCGATGAGACAAACGATCGGCCGCCGGAATTTGGCGGCGAGCTTCATCACGCGCAACGCTTTGCGATAGCCCTCCGGATGCGGCATGCCGAAGTTGCGATACAATTTTTGCTTGGTATCGCGGCCCTTTTGATGGCCGATGAGCAAAACTCTTTGCTCGCCCAGCTTGCCCGTGCCGCAGACGATGGCGGCATCGTCGCCGAACGCGCGGTCGCCGTGCAGCTCGATGAAATCGTCGATCATGCGCTCGACGTAGTCCAGCGTATAGGGCCGCTGCGGATGCCGCGCCAATTGCACGCGCTGCCAGCGCGTAAGCTTGGCGTAAATTTCTTCGCGCAAGCGCCGCGCGCGTTCTTCCAATTTTTCGATTTCCACTTCCAGGCCGGAATCCGCGGTGACGTCAAATTCGCGCATTTCGGCAATGCGTTTTTCCAGCTCCAGCAAAGGCTTTTCAAAATCCAGCATGAAACCGTTCATGGCTCTCTCCGTCAAATGCGAAAAGTGGCGCGAAACAGAATTTCCACGTCCAACAGCGGGCTGTAATGCGTCACGTAGTACAAATAATACCTATCCTTTTCTTCCTGCGACAGCGCGCGTTGGTGATGCACTTGCGCGAGGCCGGTGATGCCGGGCGCCAGGCCGATTTGTTTGGAACGCAATTGCTCCGTCGGCTCCGCGGTCAACTCCCTTCCCACCCAGCTCAAGCGTCCGGCGAGGATTTGCCAAAACCAAGGCCACTTCCCGGCGCGGCCGCCGGGAAGATAACGCAAGCGCAGCGGCGGCAGCGCGCCGGCAACCTCCAAAACTTCAAAGCGGCGAAAGCGCAGGCATTGCAGCAAGAAAAACGGCAGCAGCAAAATCAGCGCGAGCGCCGCCAGGCTGCAATCGAAAATCCTTTTGCTCAAACGCGGCCAATAATCATTCAAACGATTTTTGATTTCAACCAACGGCATTTCCGAAATCGCGTCGATGCCGGATTTGCCGATGATGACGTCGAGGTGGCTCGGCACTAATTTGAAGCTGATGCGCTGCCGGCGTTGCCGCGACATCGCGCCGATAATGCGGTCGTACGGCACGCGTTGTGTGGAAAAAATCACCTGCTCGATGCGGTGGCGCGAGGGCGATTGCAGCAATTCATCCAGCTCATCCAAAGTCGCGATCACCGGCAGCCCGGCGTGCATTTGCCCCACTTGCCCCGGCTCGAGAGCGACCAATCCCACCAGTTCATATTTGCCTTGCAGGTTGAGCTTCATGCGTTCGAGCAGGGCGCGGTCCGCGCTAAAATCGCCTACCACAAGTGTGCGCCAGCCGCGCATGGTGTGTCCGGCCACTTGCGCGGATTTCACCAAGCCGAGGTAGTGCAATGCTTTCAACACCAGCCGCCAGGAGGTGAACAAAAAAACGTTGAGCACGCCCGCGATTAAAACGACCTGGCGGGAAAAAGCGTATTGTTTGAAAAAAAATGTGAAGCTCGCGTTGATGAAAAATCCCGCCAGCGTGGCGATCAAAGCTTGATAGGCGGAAAACTTCGACCGGCCATAACCTCCGAATATAGCCAGCGACGCCAGCCACACCGCGGTATACACCGCGTCGATGATCACATATTTCGGCCAGACTGTGCTGTCTTCAAAACGGAACCAAATCGCGAGGCCGAGACTGATTTGCATCAAGGCGAAATCAATAAAAGGAATCGCGAGTGCGGCCGACAAAGTTTTGCCGAAGGCGACCGTGGCGCGCGCCCAAATCGCGAGATGCAAAATCCAATACGACAGCACGAACATGCGCCGGCGAAAGTGTTTTTGGACGAACAACCCCATGGATTGGTAAAACAAGCGCAAGCTGTCGAAGCTGCTGCGGCGCGAGCTTTCGCCTTTGAAATGGATGATCTGCGTGCCGGGGAAATAATGAATTTGCCAGCCCGCCGAGCGGATGCGATAGCACCAATCCAAATCTTCCCCGTACATGAAAAAATCTTCGTCGAGCAAACCGACTTGCGCGACGACCTCACACCGCACCACCATGAATGAGCCTGAAATTGCCTCGACTTCGCAGGTTTCATCCTCGGGAAGATAAGTCAAATTGTAACGGCCAAACCAGCGGCTGCGTGGAAACAAGCGGCTCAACCCGGAAAGCTTGGTGAACGCCACCCACGGCGTGGGAAAACTGCGGCGGCAGGCAAGCTGCAATGAACCGTCAGGATTCAAGACTTTGCAGCCGGCCATGCCGGTGCGCGGATGGCGCTCCATGAAATCGCGCAACGCCGTGAAGGTGTCTTCCTGCACGACGGTATCGGGATTCAATAGAACGAGATAACGGCCGCGGGCGCGCCGCAAGGCCATGTTGTTCGCGCGGGCGAAACCGAGATTCTCTTCGTTGGCCATGACGTGGCATTCGGGAAATTGCGCCTGCACCATTTCGGCGCTGCCGTCGTCAGAGGCATTATCCACCACGAAAATTTCCGCGCGCACGTTTTGCAGCGCCGGCCGTAAAGACAACAACGCCTGCCGCAAAAATTCACACACGTTGTAATTGACGATGATAATGGAAAAATCATAGGGGAAACTTTCTTCTCGTGCTGCGCCCGGCGAGGAAGAGGACCTGGCGGCCGCGCCGGGCAGATTTTTATGCGGGCGGGAGGTCGTTGTTTCCCAAGGCATGCCGATCAAAATAATTTGCCCAACAGGTCACGAACTTTAAGACGCCACACCATTTTAGCGGCTTCGATTTGAATTTTGCGGGACATTTTCGAGCGGCCCGTCAAACGTTCGGTGAAGACGATGGGAATTTCACAAATGCGAAAGCCCTTGCGCCAGGCTTTGTAATGCAATTCAATCTGAAACGCATAGCCGTTGGAGTCGATCTTTTCCAGCGGAATCGCTTCGAGCACGCGGCGGTGAAAACACTTGAAGCCGCTGGTGCAGTCTTGAATGGGCATGCCCGTAATCGCGCGGGTGTACCAATTCGCAAACAAGCTCAACAGCAGCCGCGACAGCGGCCAGTTAGTGACGTTCACGCCGGTGAGATAGCGCGAGCCGATGGCGAGATCGTATTCCGGCATTTTTTCCAGCAAGCGCGGAATTTCCTTGGGGTGATGCGAGAAGTCGGCGTCCATTTCGAGAATGAACTCATAACCGTTTTGCAGCGCAAACTGAAAGCCGGCGACATATGCCGTGCCCAAACCCATTTTGTGCGGCCGCGACAGCAAATGCACGCGACCGTCTTTTTCACTGCAGCGCTGCACGATTGCAGAGGTGCCGTCGGGCGAATTGTCGTCAACGACGAGAACCTCCAAATGAGAAACTTCGAGCGCGAAGATGTGATCCAACAAGGTTTCGATGTTCCCGGCTTCGTTAAAAGTGGGAATGACGATCAACGCGTGTTTTGAGTTGGTTGAAGCCAGAGACAATTCCTCATGCGCAACGCGGACAATCCGCAACCGAACAAGTTGTTTTACGTTTCACGAAACTTTTTCAATCCTTCCACCACGTTCGACATCGCGATGCCAAGTTCACGTACGGCTTTGGAAATATCAAAGCCGGAATTAGCCGGGCGTTTGGCGGCCTGGTTGAGTTCGGCGGTGGCGACCGGCGCAATCAAACTTTCATCCCATTCAAAAACTTTGGCGGCCTGCACGGCGAAATCATAGCGCGAAATAATTTCCGCGCCGCAAATGTGATAAATGCCGTTGCGTCCGGATTCCGCCAGCTGGCGCAGCGCTGCGGCCAGCTCGCTCGCCAGCGTGGGATTGCCGAATTGATCCTTGACGATGCGCACCGGTTTACCCGAGCGCAATTGCGCCAACAACCACGTCACAAAATTCGGCCGGAGATTTTTGCCGCTGCCATAGAGCACCATCGTGCGCGCGACGGCATAATTCGCGCCGCTGCTGATGACCGCATTTTCGCCCGCGAGCTTGGCGCGGCCATAATAGCCCAGCGGCTGTGGCCGGCTCTCTTCCGTGTAAGGCGCAGCCGTGCCGTCGAAAACATAATCCGTGCTGAGGTGAACCAGACGGGCATCGATGCACGAGGCCGCTTCCGCGAGATAACCGGCCGCGGTAGCGTTCACTTTCCAGCAAGCTTCTTTTTGGGTCTCGCAGCCGTCGACGTCGGTGAACGCAGCGGCGTTGATGATGTAATTGGGAATAAAGCTTTTCACCGTTTTCATCACGGCCTCGCGATCGGTGAGATCGCAACGCGTGTAATCCACTTCCGGCAAAGACAACACCGGATTTTCCCGGTTGCCCGCCGCCAGGATTTCATAATCGTCTTGCAACGTGAGCAACAAATTTTGTCCGAGCAGTCCGTTCGCGCCAAAAACAAGAAATTTTTTTGCCATCAATTTCAAAATTAATTCTCTCCACAAGACTCTTCTTAGGTTTAAAAAAGATTCTTCCATAACCCGCACGAGCCTGAACCAAAAAAGAGACAACCGCGAATGAGCGCCAAATAACGCAAATGAAAAATATTAGCGTTCATTAGCGTTGATTCGCGGTTTAAAAGTAGGGACAACCGCGAATGAGCGCCAAATAACGCAAATGAAAAATATTAGCGTTCATTAGCGTTGATTCGCGGTTTAAAAGTAGGGACAACCGCGAATGAGCGCCAAATAACGCAAATGAAAAATGTTAGCGTTCATTAGCGTTGATTCGCGGTTTAAAAGTGTTGCATCATCACAAAAACGGCGCAACGCGCTTTCGAAATTTCTCCGGCGTCAACGATCCCCAGAAAGTACAATTAAGGCCCGCGACGCGATTGGCAAAATGCGTCGCCTCCGTGTAATTGCCGGTGGCGAGAAAGCGCGTTAAAAACGCTGCGCCAAAAGCATCGCCGCAGCCGATGATATCCACGGCTTGCAAGCCGCTCATGGGAGGAAAATATTCATGCAAAATTTTCTCTTGCACACCATAAAACAGCACCGACCCGCGGCTGCCGAAAGTGAGATGACATGCTTTGACGTATGCGCTCGCCAGGCTTTGGCCAAATTCGATGAAATCCGCCTCGCGCGGTTCTGTTTTCCATCCCGCCAATGTTGCTGCTTCTTTTTCATTGAGCTGCACAATGTCCACGGCACGCAGCCAATCCTGCCATAATACCGGCTTGCGATAAAAACGTTTGCCGTGTGTGTCAATGCCCAGAGCGAGCGAATGAAAATCGAGATAGACCAAAGTCGCGGGCGAGAGTTGTTTGAAAGACCGCAGCGCCTCCAATTCAATATCCTGCCCGGTAATCAAATTAATCAACACCGCATCGAGACCGATCAGTCCGCGCATTTGTGCGGCGGTGACCGGCGGCATCGGCGGTGTGGTGATTTCATCGCGCGTTTCCGCGCTGCGATAAATCAAAGTGACCGCGGTATTGTCGCATGCGGCCGTTTGCATCAAATCGAAACGAAGATCGGCCGCAAAAGCTTGCAAAGCGCGCTGCACGGTTTCGTAGAAATCCCGGCCGAGATGGCATACGGGACGAATCACGGTTCCGGCCGGGGCCAGACCGGCGAGGTACGCCGAGGTATGATAGAGGCCGCCAATGCTTTCGATTTTACGATCATCCAAAGTGATAATCGTGTCGCGAATGAACGTTCCAACCACTCCGATTTCGTGGGGCATAGTTTCTTGGAAGCATGAACTCCGGCTCACGAAATTCGTCCGGAAAGTTACTATCCTGTCATCCAGAAGGGATCTTGTGAAGCATCGAGCACGGTGTTAGTGCGCCACCGCATTCGTCTGAAGTTCCAAAATCCACTGGACAAACTGAAGCTTGACAAACTGAAGTTTGTCACTCCGGTTCTTTCAATTGCTTTTTGTAGATTTCTCGCATGCGCAAAAACGTTTTTTCATACTCGCCGCTGCGGAAATCCGGAAAGCTCCACGGCAGCGCGGAGAATTTTCCTTTCTCATAGTGCAAGGTCATATCCGCCCAAATGCCGTGCGCCAAATAAATTTTGAAGCCATGATACTTCGTCGAGGCCAGCACGAATTTGTCCGCATCCAAGTAGCCTGGATCTAAATTCACGCGCCGTTTTCTTTCCGCCGCAAGCTCCTGCTCGATTTCATTCGTGCGCAGTTTGATTGCGGGTAACGCTTCCGGCGAATGCAATTTTGCAAAAGAAAAAAATTGGCGGAACAAAGGCGCGCCCATTTCCGGAACGTAATAGTCCGTCGCGGCAAACTCAAACCGCGCACTCGCAAAATCAATCTCACCAAACGCAGAAACGAGCCGATCACGGGCTTGCGTTGGAAACCCTTCGCCGGCAGCGAGCGCGGCGACCACGAGTTTCACCGGTTTGGGAAGCAGCGGATAGGCCATGCGGCAAAATAGAACGCCGCCGCCGCGAATGCAAGGGCTTTTTCGTCTTGCATGAGTGCGCCGCGATGCCTACATTATTTTTGGTTTTTTCGGCGATTCAATCTCGTTTCTCTCGTTTTTTTTTCATTCTTTTTTCGTGTCTCTCGTTCCCTCGCTCCGCGCGGGAACGCATTTTTTTTTGATGCTCGGCGTCCAATCGGTATTTCAATTAAGGAAAAAATAGTGGAAAAAATCCTCAAAGCCGCGGGCGTGCGTTGGGAAATTTCCGATTTATATGACGGCGCCGGCGATGCTCGCATGGAAGAAGACTTGCAGCTCGCCGTGCAAAAAGCCGAAGGTTTTTATGCGCAATTTTATGGCAAGATCGCGGCAGACGATTTGGAACGCGCCACGCTGCTGGCGGCAATCACGCAACTGGAAGAAATTTACGGCCAGGTAATGCGTCCCGAAATTTATGCGTTCCTGGCATTTTCCGCGAACACGGCGGACGACGGCGGCAAGGCCTTATATGCCAAATGCCAGGAGCTGATGGCGCGCGTGCAAAATCGCGTACTGTTTTTCGAATTGGAAGTGCAAAAAATCGCGCCGCAAAAATTTGTTGCCCTTTTCGGTGAGACCGAAAGCGATCGCTACCGGCACTATCTCGAAGGCGTACGCTTGTTGCAGCCGTTCACGCTTTCCGAGAAAGAAGAACAAGTCATCAATAAAAAAGATTTGGCGGGTAAAAATGCTTTCGTGAATTTTTTTGATGAATACACGGCTTCTTTCACCTGGGAGATGGCAGTAGACGGCGAAACCAAAATTTTGACCGGCGAAGAAATGCGCAATCTCTTGCGCCGTCCCGAGCCGGAAGTGCGCGCCTCCGCCAAACGCGCTTACGATGGCCGCTATGGCGAGAACGCGATTATCTTTTGCAACGTGTTCAATGCCGTCGTCAAAGATCATGCGCTGGAAATGGAAATGCGCGGTTACCACAGTCCGATCATGCCCGCGCATATGCGCAATCGCATCGACCCGGAAATCGTCGACACCATGATGCAAGTCACCACGGCGCATAATTCATTGGCGCAGGAATATTATACGTTGAAGGCTAAGCTGATCAACATGCCCAAACTGCGCGGCTGCGATTTGCTCGCGCCCGTGTCCCGCAAGCGCGAGCCGGTTCCATTTTCCGAAGGCCGGCGTCTTGTGCTCGAAGCGTTCAACGATTTTTCTCCGGAGCTTGCCGGTTTTGCGCGCCAGATGTTTGAAAAAAAATGGATCGATGCCGAGGTGCGGCGCCACAAACGCGGCGGCGCCTATTGCCACGGCGCGCTGCCCGGCCACCATCCTTACATTCTCATGAGCTACAACGACGACATTGACCAGGTCTATACGCTGGCGCACGAGCTCGGCCACGCCGTTCACGATTTTTACGCCGGCCGCAAACAAACGTTGTTCAACTATCATCCGCCCCTGGTCGCGGCCGAGACCGCTTCGGTGTTTGCCGAAATGTTATTGACGCGCAAGCTGCTGCACGAAGTGCAAGAGCGTGAGCTGCGCCTGGTCATTCTCACCGGCGTGTTGGAAGATTTTTTCGCCACCATTCACACGCAGAACTATTATACGCGGTTCGAATGGGAGGCGCATCGCGCCGGCGCCAAAGAACGGCTTTCCGCGGAACAGCTTTGCGACTTGTGGACGCAGCAGCGCGGCGCGATGTACGGCGACACCGTGGATTTTCTGCCCGAACAAAAATGGTATTGGGCCGCGATTCCGCATTTCATTCACACGCGCTTTTATTGCTATGCCTACACTTTCGGCGCGCTGTTGGTGCTGTCGCTGTTCAAACGTTACGAAGAAGAAGGCCACAGCTTCGTGCCGCGTTATGTGCGTTTGCTGGAGGCCGGCGGCTCGCAAGCGCCGGAAGATTTGACGCGGCAAATGGGTTTCGACATTCGCCAGCCGGGCTTTTGGGAAGGCGGATTTGCAGTGATGGAAAAATTATTGCACGAACTGCAGGCGCTGGCATGAAACTGCTTTTCTCCGAAGCGCTGCCGGACTACCAAAACTATATTTTCCCCTATGCGGTTTGGGCGTTTCCGGAAAACGGCGAAACGCCCGCGGATTTTTTTGCGGCCGGCTTTCTGCCTTCCTCCAAAACTCTCGACCGCTTTTATCTTTGCCGCAGCCTGCGCGTGGCCCTGCGCAAATTCAAGCTTTCATCGGAGAACCGCCGGATCTTGCGCAAGGGTGAAAATTTTCGCCCTACTTTAGTGCCCCGTGAACAATTTGATTTTACTCCGGCGTGGAAAGAATTTTGCTTGCAGTATGCCGTGCAAAAATACGGCACAGAGGTCATGACGCCGGCGCGCTTGGAGCATCTCGTCTCTTCTCCCCTAACTTCCCACCTCATGCTTTTTCATGAGGCGAAGACGCAGCGCGCCCTCGGCCTGGTTACGCTCTTCCGGCAGCCGCCGCGTCTGGCGCAATATTACTCTGCGTTTTATGATTTGAATTATAGCAAGCAGAACCTCGGCATGTTCATGATGACCAGCGCGGTGCAGCATTTCGCCGCAGAAAATTTTGAGCATATTTATTTGGGCAGTTGCTATTCTCATAATGCCCTGTACAAAACCCAATTCGAAGGCGTGGAATTTTTCAACGGCGCGTGCTGGTCGCGCAATTTGGAAGAATTGAAATATCTCCTTGCGCGCAGCAGCTCGCCCCAAACGCAGCATCTATTCGAAAGTGAAGACTACCTGCATCGTTTTCACGACGGCGATCTCGGCCACGCCGTCGAGCGTTCGCTGTTCCGTTTCGAATGAAATGGGAAAAGTTATTTAATCGACGTTCGTCTTTCATTCCAAAACCGCCGTAATTAACCGCAGGAGATGCCATGTTTATTCGCAGCCATGCCCCAACAGGCAAGATGAATTGCAATCGCTTTGCCGCCGGTTTGTTGATCTCATTCATGACTTTGATCATCCCCGTCGCGCCTGCCCAAACGATAAAATATCCTGCCAGCAAAAAAGCAGAAGTCAGTGAGGATTATCACGGCACGAAAGTGGCCGATCCCTATCGCTGGCTGGAAAATGCCGAGGCCGAGGATACGCAAGCCTGGGTGGCGGCGCAGAATGTGTTGACTTTTTCTTATCTGGAAAAAATACCGGCGCGCGAGTTGCTCGAGAAGCGCTTGACGGAGTTGTGGAATTACCCGCGCTATTCCGTGCCGGTGCGCGAAGGCCGGCGTTATTTCTTTTCGAAAAACGACGCCTGCAAAATCAAGCGGTGCTCTACATGCAGGAACGCCTCGACGGCGAAGCCCGCGTGGTGATCGACCCTAACGCACTCAGCACCGACGGTACGATTGCGCTGACCAATCAAGCGTTCAGCAAAGACGGTAAGTTTTTGGCTTATGGCCTTTCCCGCGGCGGCAGCGATTGGCAGGAAGTCAAAATCCGCAACCTCGACACGGGCCAGGATTATGCGGAAACTTTGCAATGGTGCAAATTCACCGGCATTGCCTGGACGCACGATCACAACGGATTTTACTACACGCGTTTTCCCGAGCCGGGCAGCGTGGCGAAACAAGACGAGAACAATTTCAACCGCGTTTATTATCACCGGCTCGGCACGCCGCAAGCGCAAGATCCGCTGGTCTACGAACGGCCGGATTTCAAGGAGCTAGGGTTCGCGCCGATCGTAACGGAAGACGGCAAATATCTGGTGCTGTTTGTCTATCACGGCACCGATCCGAAGAATCGCCTTTATTATCGCGAAGTGAGCAGCACCGGCCCGTTCATCAAATTATTGGAGGAGGGCGATGCGAGTTACACTCCGATCGACAATGACGGCGCGGTTTTTTATTTTCAAACTGACTTGAACGCGCCGCGCGGAAGAATCATCGCGATCGATCTCGACCGCCCGGAACGCGCCAATTGGAAAGAGCTGATTCCGCAACAACCGGACGTGCTTTCCTTTGTGGCCATGGTCAACGATCAATTCGTGGCGGCGTACATGCACGACGCGCATCATGTTTTGAAAGTGCGCGATCGCGCCGGCAAGTTCGTGCGCGACATTGCGCTGCCTACTATCGGGTCCATCTCCGGTCTTTCCGGCAAACGCCAGGACACGGAAATGTTTGTGCAATTCACTTCCTTCCTTTTCCCGCCTTCGACTTTTCGTTACGATTTCAAAACCAGCCAAATGGCGATTTTTCGCGAAGCCGGAATCAAGTTCGATGCTGCGCCATATGAAACCCAACAAATTTTTTACTCCTCGAAAGACGGGGCGCGGGTGCCGATGTTCATCACCCACAAAAAAGGCTTGGCGCACAACGGCGACCTTCCCACCTTGCTTTATGGTTATGGCGGATTCAACGTGAGCTTGACGCCGTATTTTTCAGTCAGCAGCCTGGTCTGGCTGGAAAACGGCGGCGTGCTGGCGATTCCGAATCTGCGCGGTGGCGGTGAATATGGGGAGGACTGGCATCAAGCCGGCATTTTGGAGCGCAAACAAAATGTGTTTGATGATTTCATTGCCGCGGCAGAATGGTTGATCGCGAACGGCTACACCAACGACAAAAAAATCGCCATCAACGGCGGTAGCAACGGCGGCTTGCTGGTGGCCGCGTGTTTGATCCAACGCCCGGATTTATTCGGCGCGGCGATTTGTCAAGTGCCGGTGATCGACATGCTGCGTTATCACAAATTCACGGTCGGGCGCTATTGGGTTTCGGATTACGGCGATGCCGACAAACCCGAGGATTTCAAATTTCTTTATGCCTATTCACCGCTGCACAATGTGCGGCCCGGTGTTGCCTATCCACCCACGTTGATCACCACGGCAGACACCGATGACCGCGTGGTGCCCGCGCATGCGAAAAAATTTGCCGCCACTTTGCAAGCCGCGCAAGCCGGCGATAATCCGATTTTGATTCGCATCGAAACCAAAGCCGGGCACGGCGGCGGCAAACCCACGACCAAACAAATCGAAGAAGCCGGCGATATTTACGCCTTCCTGTTCAAAATCTTCGGCATGGCAGCGAGCAGGCAATTGAATTGACAAAGCCTTTTTCATACTTTCTAAAATTAGCCTCCCTTTTCTGCCTGCTGGCAAGCAGCCCGCCGCAGCTCGCCGCGCAAACGCCCGATTGGCGCGCGGAGTTGATTGCGGCACAACAAGCGGCGCAAGCTTCCGGGCGGGCGGCGTTTCCATTGGCGCGCTATATTCGCATATGGCGCAGCGTGCGCGATAGCACAGACCGCAGCTTGTTCAGCGGAAGAGAGCAGGCGGAATGGGCGCTGTTGATGGCCGCATTGAATCGCAATCTGCAAAATTTGATTGCGTTCTCCGATCGCTATGAGCCGGTGCGCAGGCTTGCGCTGGAAAATTTTGCCGAATGGAGCGGCAATCCCGATCCCGAAAGCGCAAGCCGCGAACGGTTGAGGTTGTGGGTGCATTTGCTGGAAAGCGACCGCGCGGCGTATGCGCTGATTGATTCCCTGCGTCAGGCGGCGGGAAATACGCGCATCATCATCAATCGTTTGAATGAAGGCAACCGTTCGTTCAGTTTGCAATACGGCTTGTTCGAGCGGCTGAACGCGGATTTTTTTGACGCGGCACGGCGGCAGCGCACGCGCTCACGCTATTTTCAGCTCGAGCGCGAACAAGAGGCGCTCGAAAAGATTAAAGCCTCCGCGCCGGAAGTTTATGACCTGGCGCAACGCGTGCGGGCTGATGCCATTCTGCAAAAAATTGCGCGGCAAAGTGACCTCGCACTGGTTTGGCAAAATTCCATTGCCGCCCTCGCGGCCGCGATCGATCCGGCGCAAGATTTGATGGCGCGCACGTTTCACAACGGCTCGCAATTTTTCGGCAATTTAGTGGGTACCAATTTGTTTCGCCTGGCGGAACTGTTAGGTATCGGCGAATCGCGCGGCCACGATTTGCCCGCGTTTTACCGTTATTATCCTCATCCTGAGGGCGCAGCGTTCGGCGTGCATCCGGCGCTCGCCACGGAGCTCGAAGATAGTTTGCACATTGGCGACATTCTTTTCGAAAAAACGCGCTTTGCCATCACCGACAAATTGATTCCCGGCTACTTTGGGCACGTGGCGATTTATTTGAAAAGCTATGCGGCGGTGCAAAATCTCGGCGTGTTTGAAACGGAAGAACTGCAACAAGCGACGAACGGCATGTCCGCCGCAGAAATCGCCGCGCAGGTTGAAAATTATGCCACAGAGATTGCACTCATTCCCGAAAGAGAAGAATGGTTGAAGCTGGCGATCATGCGGCGGCGGCTGGCGCAACGCAGTTTCAACGACGCGGCGATAAATCCGCTGGTGTTTGAAGCGCTGTACCGGTTGCAAGAGAAACATGAAAACGTGCTGGAAGCTCTGCGCGATGGCCAAACCCTATCGGCTTATGAAGGCGGGGTGACGATGAATCGCTTCGCGCATTTTTTGTATGTAGATGATTATGCCGCGATGCGTTTGCGGCGCGCCGCGAGCGACAGCGTTGATCAAAAAAATCTGGCGCGCTTTGTGGCGCTGGGATTGTTACAATATGGCAAGCCTTATGATTTTCGCTTCGACGTGAACACGCTCGACGCCATCGTGTGCAGCGAATTGATCTATCAAAGTTTTGTCAACATTGATTTCCGCACAGGCAAATCGCTGGCGTCATACACGATCGCGCCGGATCAAGTGGCGCAAGCGGCAGGAATCAAAACGCGGCTGGATACACTAACGCTTGCGCCGCCTTTCAACATGGTGCAATGGTCTGCGCAAGCGAAGCCGTTGTATCCCACGGCGCCGGTTTACCAACCCTCGCCGGTGGCGGCGATAACGCTCACCAAGCCGGCGCTGGATACGCTGGTGCAGCGCGCTTTCATGGCCAGTGTGCGTGAAGAAGAGGGCGGCTTAAATCTGCTTTCTTCATGGGAAAGAAAAAATTGGGAAGCTTATCAAGATTCGGCCGTGCAGGCGCGCGCGAAAAAAAGTGCGGAGTTGAAGCAAATTCCTGCCGCGTTGTTATCGGCGCGGCCCGTGATCAATCGCGAAGAAGAGCGCCGTCTGCAAAATCTGTTCATCGCCTTGCAGGAAAAGCAAAACCAGTTGCCGTCAGGGGCTGAATTGGTTTCCACTATAATGCAGGCGCAAGAACAATTGCCGCCGTCCTCGCCGTCTGCCACTGCGGCGCAGCAACAAGAACGCGCCGCGGCGGTGGCCGAGGTGTTTCAGCGCTGGCAACAAGGCGCGGCTTATCGCAGCGATTATGGCGAGCTTTATTCCGGCAAGGAAAAATTTTTTCTGGGCGTGTTTCGCGGCGTGGGCGCTGGGGATGACGGCGACTTTGGGCGCGGCTTGGATTTACAATTGGCGGGCAACAATGAAGCGCCTCGCCGTTCTTTGCTGCATCTGCAATATTATTCTTTCCTGCCTTTTCATTTGCAAATTTTTGACAATAGCGGCAAAATAACCCGGCGCTGGCAAGGCGGTGTGAGCCTGGCCGGCATGCGCAGGTCGTATGTGCAGGGAGGCGAGGTGAATCTGCAAGCGCTGGCCTGGCAGAGCACGGCTTATGCTTCTGCTTTCACGCCCTTCACGTTTGCGGCTGGCGGCGACAAAGGCCCGCTTTCTGCTTTGTCCAAACTGGCGTTGATCGGCAATGGAAATTATGCCAGCGGCCTGTACTGGGGAGAATTTGCCCGCATCGAGCTTGCGCCTTATGAAACGCGCAAGGGCCGGCGCGCGTTCTCGATCTTGCAGTGGACATACGGCGGGAGAATGCAAATCACGCTGGGTAAATTTCGTGTGTATGGTCTCGGAGCGTTAGGCCTGCGCATGGGAAAATTTGCTGAAAGAAAGAAGGTGCAAACCGGTTTTCCGGAAATACGGGAATGGGCCTTCGGTGTGGAATTAAGCGGGTCGTCATGGTATCGGCCCACGCGCCAGCGCCTGGAATTTTGCGTGCGCGAAGATGACGGGCGCTTTATCGCCGGAAAAATCAAACGCGACCGGCAGGCGCGGCTGGCGTATAGCTGGAGCTTTCAAGCTTTTTGATCGAGAAATTCTGCCAGCGCTTTGCTGAGCTTCATGAAATTGTTAGGGATCATTTTTTGCACGAAGGGCTCAGCCATGCCCGCCGCCATGCCCGCCAACCAGGTAGCGTTTCCCGCCAGCCGTTTCGTCTCCAACGCCACGCTGCCGCTAAAAGTGATCTTCGTCCCCCGGCCGCCGAGCGCAGGCTCGAATTTTGTGATCCCCTGGCAGCGCAGGTATTCTTTGTAAAATTGCGGTTCGATGGTCCAGCGGCATTCCCGATTTTCCGGATGCCATTCCGCATAATCCAACCAGGACAGCATTTCAGGTTTGAGATGTTTGGCCACCAGCGCCGGCAATTCCGGCGCGGCTTGCCAAAGATTGACGAGGCGAACGACGCCGGCTTGCAACTCTTGACGCTCGCGCACGGTGATGCTTTTGATGTCGGCGAGCAACGCGGCGATTTCCGGCAGTTGGTCGCGCATCGTGTCCCAGGTTATTGCCAGAGGATGTTTGATGACGGCAGTGCTTTTAAAGTCCATGTCGGTTTCTCCTTTGGAAATTAGAAAAGTTAAGCTGTACCTACCATGTCGGCTCGAGCTTCATTCCAATCATTCAAAAGTTTATGCACTTGCACCCGCTAAAGGGCAGGCCAACGATCCACCCAGGGGCTCCTCTTTCGGAAAAAGCGCTCATTTGCAGCCGCGCGTTGAGCACGGTGGCATTCGTTGGAATTCCGGCAAGGTTGAACTGCAACAACCTTCTTTTCTTGGACACACCGGCGTTTTTGCCAATCATCAGCGCCGTGCTCGCGCCGTGGTTGCTGCCATCCTGCAAAAAAACATCCGCCGGCTGGGCCACCATGACCGTGGGATCGATAATCAGTGCGCCTTTTGACGCTTGATTCACCCAGCTCCAAGGCACGCCCACCAGCATGTAATCTTTGCCGCGATCGGTATAAATATAGCGCCGAATCCTCGCGCGTGCAACCGAATCATTCGCGCTGTCGGCTTCAGCCCAGATGAAACTAAAGCACATAAAGATCAATATCAACAGTAGCATTCAACTCAGCAAGTTCATTGATCTCATCCCTGGAGAAACCCAGATAAGGCCTATCGCCATCATAACTGTAAACCACGCAACTCAAAACAGGGTCAAAAGTTTTACCGATCTCAATGAACTGCTGTTTGTGAGGACGGATTCTTTCAAGCAATACGGTAATATTTTTCTCGAAGCCAGCTATTACTCGGAGCATGAAATACTTTAATCCCGACCTTTAGGAAACCCGTATAAATAAGGCTCTATTCTTTTATTCCAACTATCTTGTTGGCAGTCTTATCCCACTTTAAATCGGCCTTATTTTGGGCATACCATTCCTTCCACTTCTTATATTGTTCTTCAGTGATTTCATCATAAAACCATCCGAAGGGAGTGCCATCTCCTGTGGCTGGGATTCCGGTTGTTGTATCCATAAACAGCATCGTTTTTTGGATCCTATTCGGCAAGCGCCAATCCCCGTGATGCTTTTTTGTCAATACGGAATCCAGCAATGCAAAATTCGTTGCGAAAACTGAATCGACAGGATCGACATAAATGATTCGGGGAGATGGTTGTTTTGGAATAACATCAACCGCCTTCTCTTCAACCTTTTCAGCACATGCTATCAACCACGTTGTTAAACATAAAAGCAGCCTCATATTCATGACAATCTCTCCATTTTTCACTTCGTTACCCTTGTTGCTGACAGAAAATTGCCACGATGGATCAATAACTTGAGATATCCTGTAACTTTACCCTGGGTATAAGGAATTAGAACTATTCCAGTGCCTCCAGGGCGACTTTCGAAGGTTGCGCTTCGTTCTTGCCCACGAATAGAGCCATTGATAAGATTCTCTGCTTGAACAGCGACATTGTGTGCCTGAGGATACCCCGATTTAGTATTTGGCAGCCTTCCTAATTGTTTGGCGGTTTGTTCGTATCCATTCGGTGAATCCATCTTGAGATTAGGCGAAAGAATGCCTAATCTCAAGGCTTTTGCGGCGACCAGTTTTGCGGCAGGAGATCGGCGACCTGGTTGTGGGGGTAATCTGGAATGCGGCTGAGAAG